>Ga0335394_10000255_pt1 | contig 54048 bp, 48 predicted proteins | sample MAT03_FD_205741 | JGI IMG/M metagenome (GOLD analysis project Ga0335394, IMG submission 205741) | Freshwater microbial communities from Lake Fryxell liftoff mats and glacier meltwater in Antarctica - MAT-03 (spades assembly) (version 2) ... | reverse complement strand
CTCCTCGCCGACCCGACGCTCGGCACCGGCTGCGTGAAGGTGACGCCGGCGCACGACCCGAACGACTACGCCTGCTGGCAGCGGAACCCGCAGATCGGCGTCATCAACATCCTGAACCCGGACGGCACGATCAACGCCGAGGGCGGCGAGTTCGCGGGGTTGGATCGCTACAAGGCGCGCGAGGCGGTGTCGAAGCGGATGGAGGAGCTCGGCTACTTCGAGGGGAAGGAAGACCGGGTGATCCCTCTGAAGTACAGCGACCGCAGCAAGACGCCGATCGAGCCGTACCTGTCGGACCAGTGGTTCGTGAAGATGGGCGACTTCCCCGCCGCTCGCGGCGGTGCAACGAAACCCGGCCTCGCCCAGATGGCGATGGACGCGGTGAGCGGCGGCCGGGTGAAGTTCACACCCGAGCGCTACGCCAAGACGTACCTCGACTGGCTCGGCGAGAAGCGCGACTGGTGCATCAGCCGCCAGCTCTGGTGGGGCCACCGCATCCCGGTGTGGAGCAAGCTCGTTCGGGACTACGAGACTTTCGGAGCGAGTCGTGCGATTCTGCTTCGCAACCCCGAAGCTCTGGCCGCATACGAGCGAGGAGAGCTAGAGTTCCTCTATCAGGGCGAGCAGTCAGTACCGACGCCGACGCAATTGACTACAAACAGTGGAAGTTCAGCATTCGTATCGACGACGGGGAACTTCCTACATGTGTGCTTAGTCCGTGAGTCTGAACCTCTGCTCGATTACTTAAAGGACGAAGGACTTACGCAGTCGGAGGATGTCCTCGACACCTGGTACAGCTCGGCACTGTGGCCGCACAGCACACTCGGGTGGCCGGAGAAGACGCCGGAGCTCGGGTACTACTACCCCACCAGCGTGCTGGTCACGAGCCGCGACATCATCTCGCTGTGGGTGGCCCGGATGGTCATCACCGGACTCTATAACCTGGGCGAAGTCCCGTTCCACAACGTGGTCATCCACCCGCAGTTGCAAGACGCTTTCGGTGAGCGGATGAGCAAATCGACCGGCAACGGCATCGACCCACTCGACATCGTGGAGCGGTACGGGGCCGACTCGCTCCGGTTCCAGATGGTAAGTATCGCCGGCGACACACAGGACAGCCGGATGCCGGTGGCGAACGTGTGCCCGGCGTGCGACGCGCTTGTGCCGATCAAGCAGGAACACCTGCGCGGCCGGACGAAGAAGCTCGCGTGCCCGAACTGCAAGGTGCCGTTCCGCCCGGGCGGCCCGTGGACGAGCGACGACCCGGAACTGAAGACCGCGAAGCAGGCGTCCGAGCGGTTCGACATGGGCCGCAACTTCGCCAACAAGATGTGGAACGCGACGCGGTTCCTCCTCATGAACATGGACGGCTACACGCCCGCCCCCGTGGACGTGGCCGCGCTGCCGACCGAGGACCGCTGGCTCCTGTCGCGCCTCGCCACCACCGCGGCCGAGACGACGGCGGCGCTCGAAGGCTTCCGGTTCTCGGAGGTGGCGCGGGGGCTGTACGAGTTCGTGTGGTCGGAGTTCTGCGACTGGTACATCGAGATGGCGAAGGGCCGCCTCAAGGACGCCGCCGCCCGCCCGGTCGCGCAGCGGGTGCTCGTCGGCGTACTCGACGGCATCCTGCGGCTGGTGCAGCCGGTGATGCCGTTCGTGGCCGAGTCGCTGTGGGAGGCGCTGAACGAGGTGGCCCCCGACCGCGGCCTGAGCACCACCGAGCGCGCCGAACCGAACGCGTGCGTGGCGAAGTGGCCGACCTACCCCGCGGAGTGGATCGACGCCGGCGTGGAGGCGCGCTTCGCCCGGATGCAGGAGCTGGTGCGCGGCGTGCGCGAGGTCCGCAACCGCTACCAGGTAGACGACAAGACGCGTCTCGACGTGTCGGTGAAGGCCGGCGCCGCAATCGCGGCGGACCTGAGCGTGCTGGCGGAGTTCATCGGGCCGCTGGCGAGCATCGCCGTGTTCACCGCGTCACCAACTGTCACGAAGCCGAAGCAGGCCGGGTCGGTGGTGCGGCCGGAGTTCGAGGCGTACGTTCACCTCGCCGGCTACATCGACCCCGCGGCCGAGGCGGCGCGGACCGAGAAGCAGATCGCCGACAAGCGGAGGCAACTCGACGGCATCACGGCGAAGCTGGCGAACGAGAAGTTCGTCAGCGGGGCGCCCGCCGACGTGGTGCAGCAGCAGCGCGAGTTGGCGAACGACTTGCAGGCGCAGATTCGGGCGATGGAGGAGAACCTGCGAGACTTAAAGGAAGAGTAACGAGGCGAGCCGACCGCCGTGAGGCGGCGGGTGCGTCTGACGCACCCGCCGCCTCACGGCGGTCGGCTCGCCGCTCACACGTTAAAAACCGTTTCCGGTCGCACCACCAGCCCCGTCACGACGCCGAGCCCGATCAGCTCGCCGGCTTCATTTACGACACCGACCGCGCCGGACTCCGGGGGCTGACGCCCCCGGCTCGGGGCGGCGAAACGCACCGCCTGCCCCGTGCGGAAGCGCCGCTGCTCGTCCGCCCCCAGCGTCACGCACGGCGTCTCGCCCAGCGCCTCCGCCATCGGCCGTATTAGCGCCGCGAGGTCGGCGGGCGGCGCTTCCACGCCCACCCCCTGCTCCGCGGTGAACGGGCCGACGCACGTCCGCCGCAGCGTCTGCACGAGCCCGCCGACGCCGAGCGCGGCGCCGAGATCGCGGGCGATCGAGCGGATGTACGTCCCCTTCCCGCAGTCCACCTCTACGTCGAGCCACGGCCACGCGAAGCCGACCACGCGCACCGCGTCGATGCGAACCGGCCGCGCCTTCAGATGCACGTCTTCGCCGGCGCGTGCGAGCGCGTGTGCCCGCTGACCCGCAATCTTCATCGCCGAGAACGCCGGCGGCGTCTGCTCGACCACGCCGACGAACCGCGTCAGCGCCGCGTCGATCGCCTCCCGCGGCACGGGGGCCGGACCCGTCTCCGTCACGGCGCCGTCGGCGTCGTCGGTGGTGCTGGTGGCGCCGAGGCGGAAGCGCGAGGCGTAGCCCTTCCCCATCGCCTGCACGTAATCCGCGAGGCGCGTCGCGGCGCCGATGCAGACCACGAGTACGCCGGTCGCCAGCGGGTCGAGCGTGCCGGTGTGGCCGATCTTCGTCTTGCGCGGGAACCAGCGCTGCACGCGGTTCACGGCGTCGCGGGAGGTCATGCCGCCCGGCTTGTCGAATACGAGGAGGCCGTTCATCGGTCCGCTATGATGGGGAACATGACGCCCGCGACGTGTGTGATTTACAACCCGACCGCCGGCCGCGGGAGGGCCGAACGGCTCCTCAAGGAGTTCGCCGCGAACCCCGGGGTTCACGGCGAGCTTCGACCCACCAACGCCCCCGGCCACGCCGAGGAGCTGGCCCGCGCCGCGGCCGACGAGGGCTTCGCACGTGTCGTCGCGGCCGGCGGCGACGGCACCGTTCACGAGGTCGCCAACGGGCTGATCCGCAGCGGCCGGCGCGACGTGGTGTTCTCGACGTGGCCGGTCGGCTCCGCGAACGACTACGCCTACACACTCGGCCTCACCGCGTGGTGGGCGAAGCGTGCCGAGAACCCGCCGGTCGAAACGCTCGACGTGGACGTGGCCCGAGTCACCGCCGGCGGGCGGGAGCGGTACGCGGTGAACGCGGCCGGCGTCGGCTTCAACGGCATGGTCACCGTCGAGTCGCGGAAGATTCGCTTCCTCCGCGGCATGCCGCTGTACACACTCGCCTTCCTGAAGGCGATGGTCCGCCACTTCGCCACGCCGCGGATGTCCGTCCGGTTCGACCACGCCGAGGTGAGCGGCCCGACGCTGGCGCTGACGATGTGCCTGGCCCAGCGCGAAGGGGGCTTCCCCCTCATGCCGGGTGCCGTCCTCACTGATGGCCGGCTCGACTACATGCTCGCCACCAGGCTCCGGCGGTGGCACCTCCTCCGCTACCTGCCGGCGATGGCGACGGGGAAGCTCCCGATCAACCACCCCCTGATCCGGCTCGGACGGGCGACGCGGGTGACCGTCGTGAGCGATGCGCCACTCTGTGCGCATGCCGACGGCGAGCTCGTGTGCGTACCGGCGGACGGGGTGAAGGAACTGGCCGTAGAGGTGCTGCCGGGGCGGCTTCGCGTCGAGGTGTATCCGCCGGGGTTGTACGGCGGGCGAGCGTGAAAGCCCGGGGACGGCCGTCCCCGGGCTTTGAAGTGCGTCAGTTATGCGGGATCTCGATCTTGCACCAGCCGATGTCCACGTGGGTGCTCTTCCCCTCGTTGATGAAGATCTTCGGGTGGAGCGAGTAGACCACGAACCGGCCGTGCTTCTCGTCCTGCACCAGCCCGGCCTGACGCAGCACGCCGAGGTGGTGCGACACGTTCACGATCTCCACGTTCAGCAGCTTCGCCAGTTCGGTCACGTTCTTCGAGCCGGTGCGCAGGCACTCGATGATGCGGATGCGGTTCGGCTCCGCCAGCGCCTGCAACATCTCTGCACACGCCTTCGCCGTCTTCGGGTCCGTCATGGGAAGAAACCCCAGTATCGAGAGTGGTGGAGCGGGGCCGCCGCTCCCGGGGCGGCCGCCAACGAGCACGGGCGAATCAGCCGGCGGACTCCCGCGGCGACAAGGCAATCAACCGCAGGCTCATTTAAACATGAAACTTAGCGGCGGCCGGGCAGGTGGACAAGTGCGCTTTACTGTTCTTTTTTCCGATGACACGAAAACACGTTCCCCGGAACACAGAACTGTCAGGTCTTGACCCATGTGGCCGATTGCAGGCAGTCCGTCGCCAGTCACCGTATTCTACGTAAAACCGTCACCGGGTTCCACTGCGGACTCGGTTCCGGGGAAATTCCCTCAGCCTTTTCGGCCGCAGCGCGGCGCCCCGCAGGGCGGTCCATCGCCGCGACAGTTCGTAGCCGGGGCCGCGTCTTTCACCCGCCCCGGGGCCGGAAGCCCAATCAGGCGGCGGACTTCCGCCTTCCCACACGCGGGGCAGTGCCCCGGCTCGCCGCTCACCTTCGTGACGAGCGCGTCGAACACGTGGTCGCAGGCGGCGCAGCCGAATTCGTAGAGCGGCACGATTACCTCCGACGCTTTTTGTAGTGCTCGCCGGCCCGGAAGAGGAGCTCCCGTTCCTCGGGCGTCAGGCTCTCCTGGCCGTACCGCGACACCTTCTCCAACAGCCGATCGACCCGGTCCTCGATGGGGGCCTCGGGCGACGGCCGCGACGGGGGCGGTTCGTCGGTGTCGCCGCCGGCGTCGTGTTCGTCCGGCGGCACGACGCGGAGTCGCGGCTGGGTGCGGGCGCGGCCTCCCCCACGGCGCGTCGGAAGGAGGCTCGTCAGTCGCATCCCGCTGAGGTAGTAGAGGGCACCGAACAGCGCCCCGCCGAGGTGAACCACGTACGCGACCGGCTCATTTCGTTGGAGCTGCGCACCGAGAGCGCCCATCACGTCGAGAACGACGTACAGCACCACCGCCGCCCAGATAGGCATGGGGATGACGAACATCACCAGGATTTGCTGGCGCGGGTAGAGGAAGGCGTACACCACGAGCGCGGCCGTCACCGCGCCGCTGGCGCCGAGCGCGCGGTACATCGGGACGACTACGGCGGCCTGGGCGGCGAGGTTCACGAGGTTCGCGGCGACGCCGGCCGTCAGGTAGAAGGTGAGGAACTCCTTCGCGCCGAACCGCTCCTCGAGCTGCCGCCCCGTCCACCACAGGATGAGCATGTTGAAAATGACGTGGAGGGGGTTCCCCTCGGAGTGGAGGAACACCGACGTGAGGAGCCGCCAGACTTGGCCGTCCAGGATCAGTCGCGGGTCGTAGATCGCCCACCCGGTCAACCCGCCGCCCGGGGCGCCGCGGGTCAGCAACTGGGCGAACCACACGGCGACGGTGATGCCGACGAGCCACGGGGTCACGCCCCGGCTCGCCCAGCCGTCCCAGCGGCCGGCGTCGTCGCGGTAGTACTCGCGGTCGTAAATCCCCATGCCGCCCCCGCCCTCCCGGGCTCGCGTCCCTGTGCAACATACCAGACCGGGGGCCGCGGGCGAAGCCCGGGGTCTGCACCCCACTGCCGGAATGTGCCGCACGATGAAAGCCGAGGACGCACGATCCGAACGAAATCTTGGTTCGGATCGTGCGTCCTCGCTCTTCATCGTGCGGCAACAAATCGCTTTCCTGCTGTCGGCCGCCGCCCCCGCGAGCTTGACACGAAATCCGACCGGGCGTATGCCCCGCCGCACGCACCGCCAGACGTACGACGCCGCCCGGGACCGAGGGGACGCCCGATGACCGCCTGCCGCTTCCGCCGCCGGACCGCCCTCGCTGCCGTCGCGGCCGTCGCGGCGCTGGCCTGGGGACACGGGGCGCCTGCCCAGGACGGCGGCCCCGTCGGGCGGGTCGTGGCCGAGGTCATTCCGGTATCGGCCACCCGGATGCACCCGCCCGAACAGATTCTCGGCGTCATGCACACGCGCCCCGGCCGCCCCTACGACGAAACCATCGCCAACGAGGACGTGCGCCGGCTCGTCGCCACCAAGTGGTTCGTCCCCGGCGGCGTGCGCCTCCACACCGCGGCCGCACCGAACAACCAGGTCACCGTCTACGTCCACCTCACGGAGCTGACCGGCACCGTGCAGGAGGTCGCCTTCGACGGGGCCGAGCACCTGAGCCGGGACAAGCTGCGGACGCTCACCGGCATCCGCAAGGGCGACCCGATGAACCCGATGGCCAACGACCTGGGTCGGGCCGCCATCCTCCGCGAGTACCGCGACGCCGGCCGGGCGTTCGCCACCGTCGAGCTGGTCGAGGGGAGCAAGGCCACCGACACCCGCGTGGCCTACCGCATCGTCGAAGGCCCGGTCGTCCGCGTCAGCGGGGTCGAGTTCCGCGGCAACGAGGCGGGCATGAGCGGCCGGCTGAAGACCGTGCTCGCCACGAAGACGGCCTTCGCCGGGTTCATGGGCGGGAAGTTCAACCCGGCCTCGCTCGACGCCGACCTGAAGAAACTGACCGAATACTACCACGGCCTCGGCTACCTGGCGGTGCAGATCGAGCCGGAGGTGATCCCGGCGCCGGACATGGCGACGGTCCGCGTCGTCTACCACGTCCGCGAGAACACGCAGTTCCAGGTGTCGGGGCACGACATCTCCGGGAACAAGACGTTTCCGGCCGAGCAGCTGGCGGTGGCGACGACGATCAAGGACGGCAACCGGTACGACCGGTGGGTGGCCCAGGCGGACGCGAAGCGGCTGGAGAACTGGTACGGCATGCGCGGCCACCGCGTCGCGGTCGAGGAGGTGCAGCACCTCATTCCCGACGACCCCGGCAAAGTGCAGGTGACGTACCAGGTCCACGGCGACAGCGGCGCCCCGAAGCGAGTCGGCCAGGTCCACGTCCGCGGCAACGAGATCACCCGCGACAACGTCATCCTCCGCCAGCTCGACGTGCGGCCGGGGCAGATCCTCCAGTACCCGAAGCTGGAGGACGCGCGGATGCGGCTGGCCCGGCTCGGCATCTTCGACCCGCAACACCCGCCCGAGGTGCTGGCCCTGCCGACCGACCTGGACAGCGACTTCCAGGACGTGGAGGTCCGCGTCCGCGAGACGAAGACGGGGCAGTTCATGGTCGGCGGCGGCGTCAACTCGAACGCCGGGTTCAACGCCAGCATCATGTTGAACGAGTCGAACTTCGACCTGTTCCGGTTCCCGACCTCGTGGGACGACTTCCGCATGGGCCGGGCCTTCCGCGGGGCCGGCCAGCAGTTCCGGCTCGAAGCCCAGCCCGGCACGCAGTTCGGCCGCTACTCGGCGACGTTCAGCGAGCCGTACCTGTTCGACACCGACTTCGGGCTGTCGAACAGCATCTACTACTACAACCGGGCGTTCCTGGAGTACAACGAAGACCGCGTTGGCGACCGGCTGAGCATCTCGCGGCGGCTCGACCCGATCTGGCGGGCGTCGTTCACCACCCGCGTCGAGGGGGTGAACGTGAAGGACGTGGCGTACTACGCCCCCGAGTCGATCAGCCGCGACATCGGCTGGCACTTCCTGCTCGGCCTGCGCGCCGGGCTGACGCGCGACACCCGCGACTCGTTCCTGTTCCCGACGACCGGCAGCGTGCTCGACCTGGGCTTCGAGCAGGTGCTGGGCGACTACACGTTCCCGATCGGGACGGCGGAGTACACCAAGTTCATCTCGTCGGAGTACCTGCAGCGGGAGGACGGCAGCGGCAAGCACGTCCTGGCGCTGCGGTCGCAGATGCAGGTGACGGGGAGCAACGCCCCGGTGTACGAGCGGCTGTACGCCGGCGGGTTCCGCAGCCTGCGCGGGTTCACGTTCCGCGGCGTCGGCCCGGTCGAGAACGGGCTTCACACCGGCGGTACGTTCTCGTTCCTGAACACGATCGAGTACCAGCTGCCGCTGCTGCAGAACGACAAGCTGTTCTTCGTGACGTTCCTGGACCACGGCACGGTCGAGAGCGACGTGAGCATCCGCGACTACCGGGTGAGCGCCGGGTTCGGGTTCCGGGTGGCGGTGCCGGCGCTGGGGCCGCTGCCGCTGGCGTTCGACTTCGCCTTCCCGCTCAACCGCGCCTCCGGCGACAACCAGCAGATCTTCAGCTTCTACGTCGGGCTCTTTGGCGGTAGTTAATCATGCCCAAAGCCCACCCGTTGCAACGGGTGGGCTTCAGCGCTTCAAGTGCCTCCGCGAACATTCCCGTGGCTCAAACCGGATCGTCGGTGAGCCGGTGCGGGAGCTTAACGGTGAACGTGCTCCCCTTCCCGACCACGCTCTCGACGCGGATGCGGCCGTGGTGCTGCTCGATGATCTGCCGGCACACCGACAAACCCAGCCCGGTGCCGCCGCGGCCGCTCTCGTCCGGCTGCTTCGTCGTGAAGAACGGCTCGAAGATCTGCCGCAGTTGCTCCGGCTGGATGCCGACGCCGGTGTCGGACACCTTCACCTCGGCGGTCTCGGTGGCGGCGCTGTCGCGCACCTCGAGGCGGAGTCGGCCGCCGTTCGGCATCGCCTGGCGGGCGTTGATGACGAGATTCACGAGAATCTGTTCGACCTGCCCCGGCACGGCCCAGACGACCGGCCGGTCGGTGTAGCGGGCCTCGACCTGAACGCGGTGCTTGCCCAAATCCTTCTCGGTGAGGACGAGCACCTCCTCGACGAGCCGGCCGAGGTCGCAGCGCTGGCGGTGGGAGCTGCTCTTGCGGGCGTAGCCGAGCATACCGCTGGCGATGGCCGCGGCCCGCTGGCCGGCCTTCGCGATCCGCTCGAACGCCAGCTGCTTCTCGGCGGGGTCGGCGTTGCGGGCGCCGAGCTTGGCCGAGTTGGTGATCGTGGTCAGGATGTTGTTGAACTCGTGGGCGATGCTGGAAGCGAGTTCGCCGACGCTGCTCAGCCGCTGGGCCTGGAGCAGTTGCTGGCGGAGCGCCTCGGTCTCGCTCGCCGGCGCCAGCACCTCGTGGCCGGTCATGCAGTGCCCTCTCGCGCCGCCGGGCCGACCCCGTGACCGCCCGGCCCTCCCACCGGAGTCGGCCGCGGGCGGTCGGGTTGGCCCCGCTGGCAAGAGGTATCGGTCGCGCCGGCGCGGGCACTTCATCGGAACCGCATGTTGGGGTTGCACGCTGAAGTTTTCCTGCCCGAAAGCCCGGGGACGGCCGTCTACGGGGTTTACCCCTGCGACTTCTCGCCGACCCCCGTAGGGGGGCCGGCCGTGAGCGCCGCGACCGGCGGCGGAACCTGGAGAAGCCCGGTCGCCGTCCACCCGTCGGCCGTGCCGACCAGCTCCGATACGGCGAGGTTTGGCACCCGCCCGAGCCGCTTCCACGCGGCCGGCCCGTAGCCCGGCAGCAGGCACAACAGCAGAACCTTGCACACCACGCCGTGCGCCACGACCACCACCCGCCCGCCAGGATGTGCCCCCGCGACGCGCGCGAACGCCGGCACCAGCCGCCGCCGTAGGTCGTCGAACGACTCGGCCCCCGACGTGGTGAAGGACGTGTCCCCCGCTTCCCACCGGTCGATGGTCTGCGGCCAATGACCGCCCTCGGACGAGAACGACGTGCCCGACATCGCCCCGACCCGTCGCTCGTGGAGGTCGGGCTCGATGAGGTGCGGTACCGCGCAAGCCGCGGCGATGGGCGCGGCCGTGTCGCGCGCCCGCAGCATGCCCGACGACACGACCGCGGTGACGCCCAGGGGCGCGAACCACCCCGCGGCCGCGGCGGCCTGACGACGGCCGAGGTCGCTCAAACCGATGTCGGATTCGGCGCCGTGGAATACGGTCGGCACCGACGTCTCGGCGTGGCGGGCGAGCCAGATCGTGGTCATGGTCGGGTTCTCCGGGAAGATTCAAGGCGCCCATGTTACGCGGTCGCGGGTTGCCGAACGCGGCCCGACGGGAGAAACTGGAGAAGCTCCGACGGAGGCGCGACATGGTCGGTTCAACTACCCTCACCCTGCTCCTGCTGGTCCCCGCGGCCCCGGTGCCGGTCGGCCCACGGCCCCCCGCCGTGGCCGCGGACCCGGCGAAGCTGGCGGAATTCGGCAACCTCGTCGGCGCCGCGGCGGCGCAGCTCGCGGCCCACCGCCCCGACGCCGATGAGACCGCACTGGCGGCCGGCGCCGTCCGCGGGTTGTACGAGGCCGCGGGGGAGCCGGTGCCGGCCGAGTTGTTGAAGGCCGTCCACGACGCGAAGCGACACGAGGACCGGGCGTTGCTCATCGGCGAGGCCCGCGGGCGGCTCGCGGCGGCGCCGGCGCTGCGTGGGGTGCGGGCGTTCCTGGCCGCGACGCACGGATTCCGCCATGCCTTCGACACGCTCTCCGGGCTCGCCACCCTGCGGTCCGGCTCGTCCGTGTTTGTGGACATGGACTTCAGCCTCGGGTTCGAGCTCGACGGCGTCGAAGGGCAGCGGGTGACCGCGTACCGGCTCGAACGCCAGATCGCCGCCGGACAAGTGCCGACGACCGGCCTCCTGGGCCCGCCGCCGCGGGCGGACACGATCGCCTCACCGGCGTCGTACCCGTGGCGGGTGCGGCGGGTGCTTCCCGGCAGCCCCGCACACCGGGCCGGGATGCGCGCCGGAGACATCATCACGCACATGAACGACGCCGAGGTCACGCCGCCGGCCGCCGACCGGCTGTTCGGCAAGCTGACCGACCCGCCCGACGGCGGCGTCGATCCGAAGTCGGGCGTGCTGCGCGCGGCGAAGTTCGACCTGCAACTCCGCCGCGGCGGCGGCACGAAGCGCGTGGCGCTGGTCACCGACGACTACACCCCGACGAACGTGGCCGGCTGCGTGCGGCGCGACGACGGCACCTGGGACGGGATGCTCGACCCGGTGCGGAAGATCGGCTACGTCCGCGTCGGGGCGATGGAACTGCTGACCGGCCAGGAGACGGTGCGGGTCGTTCACGACCTGGCCGAGCGGGGTTGTCGCGGGCTGGTGCTCGACCTCCGCTGGTGTCCCGGCGGGTACGTCGATCCGGGCACGACGATCGCCGGCATGTTCCTCCCGGAAGGTGCCGTGATCGCCAAGGTGGCGTTGTTCCCGAACGTCGTGGAGCGGGAGACCGAGCACCGCGCGCCGAAGGGGCACCGGTTCCCCGACCTGCCGCTGGTCGTACTGGTCGGCCCGGACACGCTCGGCGGCGGGGAGTTGATCGCCGCGGCGATCCAGGATTACAAGCGCGCCGACGTGGTGGGGCAGCGCACGGCGGGCCGCGCGGCGACCCAGAAGCAGTACGACCTGAAGTTCGGGAACCTCATGTTCAAGGCGACCTACGGCACCACGCTGCGGCCGAGCGGCAAGCCGCGGCACCGCACGCCGACCAGCGCGCCGACCGACGACTGGGGCGTCCGGCCGACGCCGGGGCTCGAGGTGCCGCTGACGCCGGCCGTCGCCGCCGAGCTGCGCGAGTGGGCCGACGAGCACGGCCTGCGGCCGGCCGGCAGCCGCGCCGGGCTGCCGTTCGACGACCCCGACCGCGACCCCGTCCGGGCCGCGGCGCTCGCACACCTGCGGAAGCGACTCGCGGCGGCGCCGGCGGCCCAGAACTGATCAAGTTGAAAGCCCGGGGACGGCCGTCCCCGGGCTTCGCCCCTCTACCGTGGCTTCAACCCCGCCGCCTGCGTCCGCCGCCGGCCGGGGACGCGCGGCAGGCTCACCACCGTCTGCGGCAGCACGCCCTCGCCGTGTTCGATCAGGTCGAGCCGGCTCTGGATGCCGTCGGCGTAGTCCGGCGACAGCTCGCACCCCAGGTAGCAACGGCCGAGCTTCTTCGCCACGGCCAGCGTGGTGCCGCTGCCGCCGAACGGGTCGAGGACAACGTCGTCCGGGTCGGTCGCCACGCGGATGATGCGGTCGAGTACGGCCTCCGGCATCTGGCACGGGTGGCCGGTCCGCTCCTTGAACGTGCCGCACACCCGCGACACGTTCCACGTGTCGGAGCCCGGCTGGAAGTGGTCGTCCGTCTCCTGCGGCCGGAGCACCCAGGTGTCGTCCGGCAGCTTGCCGACGGGGTTGGCCCGGCGGTCGGCGTAGGTCGTCATGCGGGCGCTCGGCACGCGGACCGGCTCCGGGTGGAACGTGAACCGCTGGGCGTGCCGGGTGAAGTACAGGATGTGGGCGTGGCTGCGGTTGAACTTCCGCGAGCAGTTCACGCCAAACGTGTAGTGCCACACGATCCAGTTCCGCAGGGTAAACCCGAGCGCGTCGAGCCGGACCTTGTACTCGGCCGCGTACTCGTCGCCGATGGCGACGAAGAACGACCCGGCCGGCGCCACCACCCGGGCCGCGGCCGCGAGCCACGAGTCGGCCCACGTCAGGTAATCTTCCTTCCCGCGCTTGTCGTGGTACACGTCGTAGTCGTAGCCGATGTTGAACGGCGGGTCGGCGAACACCAGGTCCGCGGACCCGGCCGGCAGGCCGTTCATCCACGCGACGCAGTCCCCGACGTGCAGCTGGCTGTCGATCATGTCGTCCCCTGGGGTTGAGCTCACGGGCCATTGTGGCACGGCCCGCGCAATCGCGCAACCCGGAATTTCCGGTCAGCTCACGCGCCCGCTCGTGACGATTAAGCGGGCTGATGGGGGGATGATACGCGCCCGCGCCGGGTGGCGCAAGCCCCCGCGCGCGGCGAGAAGTTGGGGTAGCCGGGGCGGCCGGAGTTGGGTAACTTCCGCCGACCGGCCGCCGACCGCGGAGTGGGTCCGCGTCGAATACGGGGTCACGGATGATCGGGCACCTGACGGCCGTCTGGCGGTTCCGCCATTTCCTGTTGGCGCTGGTCCGGCTGGACCTGCGGCTGCGCTACCGGCGGTCCGTCCTCGGCGTCGGCTGGTCGCTCCTGAACCCCATCGCCATGACGGCGGTGTTCACGATCGTCTTCAGCAACATGCTCGGGTCCGGGGCGAAGGACTACGCCCCGATGCTCCTCACCGGCATGGCGGTGTGGGGCTTCTTGAAGGAAGCCGCGACCGTCGGCAGCCGGTCGCTGATCGCCAACGAGGCGTACATCCGCCAGAGCCCGCTGCCGTACACCCTGTACCCGCTCCGCACCGTGTTCGGGCAGGCCATCCACGCCGGAATTTCGCTCCTCGTCGTGGTCGCGCTGCTCGTGATGGTGCAACAGAGTAGCCGGCCGCTGATGGTGCTCCCGGCGGTGCTGCCGGGCCTGGTGCTCGCGTTCCTGACCGCCTGGGCGGTGGCGACGATCGCGGCGTTCGCCAACGTGTACTTCCAGGACACGCAGCACATGCTGGAGGTGGCCGCACAGATCGGCTTCTTCCTGACGCCGATCATCTACACCCGCGACGTGCTCGACCGGCAGGGGCTGTCGTGGGTGGTGGACCTGAACCCGGTGAACCTGTTCCTCGACCTGATCCGCGCCCCGCTGCTGACCGGGAACCCGCCGGAACTCGGCACCTACCTCGCCGCCGCGGCCGTGACCGGCGTACTCGGCCTACTCGCCGCGGGGACGACCGCGTGGCTCCAGAAGCGCGTCGTCTTCCACTTGTAGTTCGCGCCCCGGCCCCGCCCCCACCCGGAACCACCGCCGATGGCCAGGATCGAACTGACCGACGCGTCCGTGACCTTCACCGTCCGCGCCCAGAAGAAGGTGACGCTCAAGGAGTACCTGGTCCGCGGCCTGTTCCGCGGGTCGGTGAACCCGGCCGTGCAGGTCCACGCCCTCTCGGGGATCAACCTGAGCGTCCGCGACGGCGACCGCGTCGGCGTGATCGGTCACAACGGCGCCGGCAAGAGTACGCTGCTGAAGCTGCTGGCCGGCATCTACCCCCCGACGGGCGGGGCGCGCGAGGTGGACGGCCGAATCTGCTCGCTGTTCGACATTTCGCTCGGGTTCGAGCCCGAGGCTTCGGGGTGGGAGAACATCACCTACCGGGCGTACCTCCAGGGCGAGACGCCGGCGAGCCTGAAGGGGAAGATCGACGGCATCGCCGCGTTCACCGAGCTGGGCGACTTCCTCGACCTGCCGGTGCGGCACTACTCGTCCGGGATGCTGATGCGGCTGGCGTTCTCGATCGCCACCGCGATCGAGCCCGAGGTGCTGCTGGTGGACGAGGTGCTGGCCGTCGGCGACCTGTCGTTCCAGCACAAGGCGCAGGCCCGGATGAAGGAGATGATGTCCAGCGCCGCGGTGATGGTGATCGTGGCCCACGACCTGACGACGATCCACGACCTGTGTACCACCGTGGTGTGGATGGAGCACGGCCAGGTGCGGATGCAGGGCGAGCCGGACGAGGTGATCGCCGCCTACGTCGAGAGCGTGAACGGCCCGCCGCTGCCGCGCGCCGCGGCCGCCTGATCTGGGGGCCGCGTGGGCGAACCGCTGGTCACCGTCCTGATCGTGAACTTCAACGGGAAGCGCCACCTCCCCGCCTGCCTCGCCGCGCTCGCGGACCAAACCCTGCCGCGCCACCGCTTCGAAGTGGTGGTCGTGGACAACGCCTCGCGCGACGGCTCAGCCGAGTGGCTGCGCCGCGAGCACCCGTGGGTGCGTGTGGTGGCCCGGCCGGACAACGCCGGCTTCGCGGGTGGGAACAACGCCGGCCTGCCGTTCGCGCGCGGCCGCCACCTCGTGCTCCTGAACAACGACACGATCCCGGACCCGCATTGGCTTTCTGAGCTCGTGGCGGCAGCTCATCCCGGCGGCGCCGCGGCGTCGAAGCTGGTTTTCGCCCACGACCCGACCGTGGTGAACAGCGCCGGCCTCGACCTCCTCCGCGACGGCCGCGGCGCCGACAGGGGATTCCGCCAGCCGGACCGCGGCCAGTTCGAGCAGTGCGGCCCGGTCTTCGCCGGCTGCGGGGCCGCGGTGCTGTTCGACACGCACGCCCTCGACGGCCCACTGTTCGACCCGCGCTACTTCGTCTACTACGAGGACCTCGACACGTTCTGGCGGGCGCAGTTGGCCGGCCGGCCGACGGTGTACGCCCCGCGGTCGCTGGTGCGGCACGTTCACGGCGGGTCGGCGGGTGAGGAGTCGCCGCTGTTCTGCTACCACGTCGAGCGCAACCGGGCGCTAACGAGCCTGCGCAACGGCGACGTGTTCCTGGCCGCCACCGCCGCGTTCGGTCTGGCACTGAGGGCGGTGCGGTCGCTACTGAAGTGCGTGGCCGGGCGTGAGCGGCGGCCGATGGCGTGGGCCACGGTGCGAGCACTCGGGGGCTATCTGCTTCTCGCCCCGGTCGTGCTGGCCGAGCGGTTCACCACGCGGGCGGGGGTGTGATGCGCGTCCTCCTCAACGGCGTCCCGACGCTCCGCGCCAGGACCGGCGTCGGCCATACCACCGCGAACCTCCACCACGCCCTCTGCGACGCTGCGACCGACGGCGATACGTTCTGGCTCTACCCGGGTCGAACGATCGCGCAAGCCGCTGGCCGATTCATCGGGCGCCCCCGCGGCGGATCGAACGGCGGGGGTGGCTCACGACTCAAGGCTGTGGCGAAGGAAGCGGCGAAGGCGGCGTACCGCCTCCACCTCCGCGCCGCGGCCCGGTGGGGCGGGTTCGACCTGTACCATGAGCCGAACTTCGTCCCGGTCCGCACGCACCTGCCGACGGTGGTGACCGTCCACGACCTGTCCGTGGTGCTGCACCCCGAATGGCACCCGGCAGACCGCGTCGCCTTCCACGCGCAACACTTCGAGACCGGTTTGCGGCTGGCGGATCACGTCGTCGTCGTGTCCGAGAGTGTGCGGCGCGAGCTGATCGCGGAACTGGGTTTCCCGGCAGATCGCGTGACCGCCGTGCTCAACGGCATCGGCGACGACTTCCGCCCGCAACCGCCGGACGTCGTTGCCGCGGTCCGCGCGCGGCTCGGACTGCCGGGGCGGTACTTCCTCGCCGTCGGCACGATCGAGCCCCGCAAGAACCTCCTCACGCTGCTGCGGGCGTTCTGCGACCTCCCCACGGCCCTGCGGGAAGCGTGCCCCCTGCTGCTGGCCGGCGGGTGGGGCTGGAAGTCGGAACCGGAGCGAGTGTTCTTCGAGTCGGAGGCGAAGGCGAAGGGGGTGCGGCACCTGGGCTACGTCACCGACGCCGAACTGCCGGCGCTGTACGCCGGGGCCGCGGCGCTGGCGTACCCGAGCTTCTACGAGGGGTTCGGCCTGCCGCCGGTGGAGATGCTGGCGACCGGCGGCGGGGTCCTCGCCTCGACCGCGGCCGCCGTCCGCGAGGTTGTCGGCGGATACGCGCGGTTGATCGACCCGAACGACCTCTCCGGGTGGCGCGACGCCCTGCGCGACGTCGCCGCCGACCCTTCGGCGCTGGACGACACCCGCTGCGGCGGCATCGCCCACGCCCGCCGCTTCAGCTGGGCCGCCGCCGCCGTGCGAACGCTCGGCGTCTACCGCTCCGTACTCGGACTCACGCCCGCCGAACCGCTCTCACTTCGCCCCGCCGCTTAGGACGAACAGAACCGAGACGGTATTGAACAGGGCGTGAACGAGGAACGGGGCGAGGATGCCGTTCGTTCGCACCGCGACCCAACCGAGGCCGAGACCGAGCGCGAACAGCGGGATCGGCGTCGGCCACACCCCGGAATGGACCGCCGCGAACAGTGCCGCCGCCCCGTAGACGCCGCGGTCAATCGAGCGGTTGCGGAGGTCCAGCCACACGAGCGCCACCAGCCCCGCAAACACGGCCGGCGCGACGCCGCCGTAGCCGACCGCGACGCCCACGGACGCGGCGAGCACCACCCGGCTCAACCACGGATCGATCATCCGTAGTCCCCTGAGGTATAGGCCGCGGAAGATCAGTTCTTCGACGAGCGGGGCGTAGAGACATGCCTGTACAACGAGTATCACCGGGTGCGGCATTTCCTTCGCGAGCGGATGTTCCTGAACGTCTACCCCCGCGGCGAGAAACAGGGCGTTGACGACCCCGTGCAGCAGGAGCACTGCGGGCGCGACAACGGCCCAACAGCGCACGGCGGTCGCCACCGTGCCACCGACGAGAAGTAGCGGCGCCGCGAACACGGCGGTGACCGCGAGGCAGCAAACCATGCGGACGACGTCGGGCCAGGGCTCGGCGGGCATCGGGGCGCTCGGCGGCGGGCGGAACCCCCGCTAGGATAGCGGAATGCCGACCATTCTCGACCGGATCATGGAAACGAAGCGGCGCGAGATCGCCGCCGCACGCGGTGCCGTTCCCGACGCCGACCTTGAACGCCACGTCGCCCACCTGCCACCGGCGCGCGACTTCACCGCGGCCGTCGGCCGGGCCGGACAGGTAAACGTCATCGCCGAGGTGAAGAAAGCGTCGCCGTCGGCCGGCGTCATCCGCGCGGACTTCGACCCCATCGCTGTCGCATCCACCTACGCCGCTCACGGCGCCGCGGCGATCAGCGTGCTGACGGACGCCGACTACTTCCAGGGAAGTCTGGCGTACCTCACCGCGGTGCGGCTGGCGGTGGGGGTGCCGGTGCTGCGGAAGGACTTCGTCCTCGACCGCTACCAATTGCTCGAAGCCCGCGCCGCGGGCGCGGACGCCGCGCTCCTGATCGCCGAGTGCCTACCGGGCGAGGCACTGGCGTCCCTTCAGCGCGAGGCTACCGAACTCGGGCTGCATACGCTCGTGGAACTGCACGACGCCGAGGAATTGCCGCGGGTGCTGGACTGCGGAGCGACCGTCATCGGCATCAACAACCGCGACCTGCGGACGTTCATGACGCGGCTCGACCACACGCTCGAACTGCTCGCGAAGATTCCGGCCGACCGCATCGTCGTCAGCGAGAGCGGCATCCGCACGCACGCCGACCTGCAACGGCTCGCCGCGGCCGGGGTACGGGCGGTGCTGGTCGGGGAATCGTTGATGCGCGCGGCGGACATCGGCGCGGCGCTCGACGAGTTGCGCGGCGTGTCGTAGTCCGGGCTACTCGTAGATCGGGCAGAAGGTGCCGAACGCGGCCTCGGCGAACACGCCGGGGTCGTTGAAGCGGCGGTCGCGATTCAGGCCCGAGATTGCGGCCATCTCCTCGTCGGTCAGCGCGAAGTCGAACACCGCCAGGTTTTCCGCGAGCCGATCGGCGCGGCCCGTCTTCGGCACCACGGCCGTGCCGCGCTGCACGCCCCAGCGTAACAACACCTGCGCCGGGGTCCGCCCCGTTCGCGTCGCCGCGGCGGTCACCACGGGTTCGCGCGTCACAGATTCGTCGGCCGACGCCATGCCGAGCGGGACGTAGGACGGCGCCCCGAGCGGCGAGAACGCCGTCACCGTGATCCCCTCCGCGCGACAGAAGCGGACGAGCTTCTCCTGCGTCAGGTACGGGTGGAGTTCGACCTGGAGCACGGCCGGGCGAACGCGGCACCCGGCGAGGAGGTCGCGGAGCTGAGCGGTACCGACGTTGCATAAACCGACGTGCTTCACCAGTCCGGCGGCGTGCAGGTCTTCCATCGCCCGCCACGTCTCGGCCAGCGTCACGGGGGCGAAGCGCATCCCGCCGGTCGGGTCGGCCGGGTCGAAGAACCAGCCGGCCGGGTATCGCGTCTCGAACGGCACGAACGCCTGAGCGATCGGGAAGTGGATCAGGTACAGGTCGAGGTAGTCGAGCTTGAGGTCGGCCAGCGTGCGTTCCAGTGCCGGGCGGACGTGCTCCGGGGCGTGATAGGAGTTCCACAGCTTCGACGTGACCCACAATTCGTCGCGCCGGCAGTGCCCGGCCGCGAGAGCGGCGCGGATCCCGTCGCCCACGTCGGTCTCGTTGCCGTAGTCGCACGCCGAGTCGAGGTGGCGGTAGCCGAGACGGATCGCTTCAGTCACGAGCCCGGCGGCGGTGGCGTTCGGCACCTTCCACAGGCCGAGGCCGACGAGGGGAATGCTGGTCATGGGGCTATCGTAGAAGACGGTGCCGAATATTGGCCGCACGAGGAAAACTCGATGACGCACGATCCGAACCCGGATTATGTTCGAATCGTGCGTCATCGGGATTGAATCGTGCGGCCAAGTCTTTACCTCGGTGTCAGCGCGGCTGCTTCGCCACGTCGTCCGGCCACGCCAGCACGAACCCCGCCTTCGTCAGCACGCCCTGGAAGTCCTTCAGTAGCGCCGCGTCGCGGCGGACCTGGCGCGGGTTCCGCCGGCGGGCCAGCGCGAACGCCATCAACTCGCCCACCGCTTCGCCGACCGTCCACTCCACCGGGTGTAACCGGTAGCAGCCGTTGGTGACGTGCGTGGTGCCGATGTTCTTGCACGCCGGCAACAGGTTCTCGACCCGCTGCGGCAGAAGGCTACCCAGCGGAATCTGGAACGGCAGCGAACTCACGTCCACGTAGTTGTCGCCGCCGCTCGAAGGGTGCAGGTCGATGCGGTAGCTGCCGACGCCGACCGAATCCGCGAACGGCTCCGCGGTGAAGTCGCCGGTCTTCTTACCCGTCGCCTTCGCACGGGCGTCGGTGCCGACGTGATTCTCGGTGACGGTGAACAGCGCCCGGATGCGGCGGCTCTCGCGGACGTAGGGCGCCATCGCCAGCCCGTCGTCGGTGCCCGTGATTTCGGGGCGCAGGCGCAGGCCCTTCCAGCCGCGGCGGCCGTCGGGGCGGGGCGCTTCTGTTTGCATCCAGTGGAACAGGCAGCGGCTCAACGACCGGGCGGCGGCGAGAGCTTCGGCCGCGGCCGGGTCGGGCGTGTCGAACAGGTTGCCGAGCAAGTAGTCGTTCTGCGGCCAGTTCACGAGGCACACGTCGCCGGCGAAGGTGCCGTCCGCGAAGTTCGCCCGGTCCACGATGCGGCGGTACGTCCACAGGTTCGGCCCCTCGCGCGGCGGCCGGCCGGTGGGGTCGAAGCTCATCTCGCGCGGGCGGAGCGTGACGGGGTTCGACATCGTCCACGAGAACAGCGGCCCCGGCCACGGCGGCGTCATGCGCGGCACGTAGTCGCGCCAGCGGCGGTAGCCGTCCGGCTCGGGGCCGACGTGGTCCGCACCCTCGACGTGGTCCATCGCGAAGCAGACGGTGAACGCCTGGTGGTTCCGCGGGTTCGCCTCCGCCGCGGCGTGCGGCTCGCCGGTGTCGCGCTGTGATTCGGAGCCTGTCACATATTCCGTTTTCGTCAGCGGCAGGAGGTCGCCGGTCTCGGTGGCGTCCACGAAGTACGGGGCGACGAGGGTCATGAACTCGCCGAACACCGTCGTACCCACCGTGATCGCACGAATGCGGTCGCCGTCCATGTCGGCACTCAGCGGTCGGTACCGTCGGAGTAGCTGGACGCGGCCAGTGCTCAGGTGCGGGGTGAGGAGTTCGAGCAGCACCGCGAGCGCCACCCGCGGCTCGTGGCACAGCTTCGAGACTGTGCCGCTCCCGGGGTTGAGATCGGGCTTCGCCCTCGCCGCGTCGGTGAGCGGGTAGTTGCGGCGGTAGAAGTCGCGGACCTTCGTGCGGAACGAGCCGTACAGGCGGGTGCAGGGGAGCGTTTCGACCTGCGGGTATTCGTCGGGAGGAACGGCCTGCGAGGTGAGTTGCCCGCCGATCCAGTCGAACGGCTCGGTGAGCACGACGCGAAGGCCGTTGCGGGCGGCAGCCAAGGCGCAAGCCACGCCGCCGACACCGGCCCCGACGATGACCACGTCGGCGGTGATCTCGCCGTGCAGGCGCCGCTCCTGCGCCAACAGGTGCCCAAGCGGCGACACGGCGGGTAGCGAGAGGAAGGCGCGGCGGTTCATTTGAGCGATTTGAGTTGGACGGCTTCAGGGTGTCGCGGAATGTCCAAGGACCAATGACCCACCAATGACCAAGGAGGACAGGCGGGTGCCGGCCTTGGTCATTGGTGGGTCATTAGTCCTCGGTCATTCCCGCCCCCGCGGCGGGTCAGTCGTCGCGCTTGGCGTCGGCGATGGCGCGGATCTTCTCGCCGAGGAGGGCCACGTCGAACGGCTTCTTGAAGGCGTCGTTGAACCCGTACTGGGCCAGCTGCTCGGGGGCGGCCTCGTCCTCGCTGGCGAGACCAACGATCAGCGTGCCGGTGTGGGTCTCGTCGGCCCGCAGCCGGGCGACGATCTGGATCGCCTCGCTGCGGCCGAGGCCGAGGTCGATGACGATCGTGTCCGGCTGGAAGTTGCCGGCGAGCATCCCCGCCTCGAACCCGCTGTTGGCGTACTGGAACTTGTAGTCCTCGTCCTCGGGGAGGAGCTCCTTGATCCGGTCGTTGAACAGCTTCTCGGTGCCGATGAGGAGCACCTTGTGCCACTCCTCCTCCTCGAGCTCGCCGAGCGGCATGCCGTGTTCCTTGAGGAACCGGATGAGCTGCTCGCGGGGGATGCGCCGGTCCTGCGAGCCGGGGATGCGGTACCCCTTGAGGCGGCCGGAGTCGAACCACTTCGACACCGTCCGGGGGGCGACCTTACAGATCTTGGCGACCTGTCCGGTGGTGAACACCTTTTTCATCGCGAGGCACTCCTTTGAACTCGCTCGACCCCGCACCCCGCACGGCCGGCGCGCCCCGGGGGAAACGGGGCGGACCGGCGCGGTGGCGGCCGTCCGTGGCGGGCGGCGTGTCTGGCCTCGGTCGCGGGCCTTCGCGCCGCGCCGGGTGGGGGCTGTGGATCACCAACGGGGGGTCCGCAACCCGTGGCCGAACTCGGCCGGCCGGCCCCGGCGCTGCGTCCCGAACGCCGGCCGCGGGGAGGCGGGCGGGTTCGGGGGGCCGGGCGGGTGGCCCGGGTGCCGCAAGCGACGGCTCCGACGCAACCTGTTTCGACCGGAGGAACCGCCCGACTTTGCAAAACCCGCGAAGATGGGGCCGCGAAGTCGGGTACGGCGGACTCGGGGGTTTGGGCCGTTGGGGCGGGCGGGTCCCGGGGCCGACCTTCGGCCCCGCTGGTGTTCCCGCTGTCAGTCCCAGTAATCGTGCCGGATGGAGGTGCGTCTTGGGTGTTGCTTCGTATCCGGGGAGTGCCTTCCGTGGCCGGCGGACCGGTGGGACCGGTTGGTCCGGTTCTACCGCCCCGCCGACCCATGATAGCGCGACGGGCAAGGGCTAGCACGGGCGCCGTTACACGACACGGGAGGGAGGCCGACCGCCCGGTGCGAACGGATTCCTCGTGACGGTGGCAGCGGCTGTAGGGTATGTTGCGGATTTACCGGTCGCTTCCGAGAATGACCCCATGGCAAGCGAACTGATTCGGACAGCGTGCCCGTCGTGCGCGACAAAAATCGGCGTCCGCCCCGACCAACTCGGCCGCCGCATCCGCTGCCCGAAGTGCCGTGGAGCCTTCGCCGTCAGCCGGCCCGAGGTCGCGGCTGAACCTCCCGAACAGGCTCCGGTCAACGATTCGAGCCCGTGGCAGGCCGCGGACGACGCGAACGAGTTAGCGGCGGTCGGGCGCGGGCGCCAGGTCTGGCACCGTGCGAAGATTTCGGCGAAGTTCGACCGCCCGCGTGACCTGCTGTTTCAGGCCGCCGTCCAGACGGTGCGTAACGCACGTTGCGATGTCATCCACATCGACTGGGCCAACGCCCACCTACGGTTTGCCTTGTTCGTGTCCCCGGGCCAACCGACGGAACACGACCTATTCGCGTTCCCGCACCCAACCGGGGGATCTGAGCTCGAGGTCACCAGCCAAGAACCGAACGTAGAAGGCCTATTCGACCCCCTCTATGACGCTCTTATGGGCGACCTGGGTAAGTACCTGCATTTTGCCCCGAGAGATGGCGGCACCCCTCGATCGGGGTCAGCGACTGACGCGACACGAGCGGTCGATAGCTCCCGGCAGGACAACTGGTCGAACTCCCCCACCCGAGAGTCAAAGATTCCGCCCCATCCGACTCGACCAGGAGAAGATCACTCCGCCACCTACGGGAACTCACCTGAAAGCGGAGAACCTCGAGATGGTCCCCCACCGTCGCCAAGTGGGAGTGACAATCGCCGGGCGGACGACGAGTATGGGGATGAGCGCCACGAACCGGCCCACAACAAGTACTGCTTCGAGTGCGGTCAGCGCATCCGTTCCAGAGCGGAAATTTGTCCGAAGTGCGGCGTGCGACAACTTGAACCGGATGACGCGCCTCGGCGATCGGGTAGGTCGAAAGATAGTTTCAAAGTGCCGCTATTGATCTCTGCAATTGCCAATATCGTGGTCGGCCTCCTTCGGCTCTCGACCTGCTTCGGCATCGTGTTCACCATCCCAATGATTGTCCTGTGCGTTATCGAATTCTCGTTGTGGTCCAAGGCTGACGACCTGTCGCAGCGTCAACTTCGCCAGCAAGCGAGAACACTCGCCATCTTCGAGGTCGTCGTTGGGTTGGCCAACACCCCGACTTTGATCTGTGGCATAATCCTCCTGATTAAGACTGGGCAGGCGAGAAGGCGCGGTGAAGACTACTACGAGTAGTTGACGCGGTGAGCACGTAGCGGTACGCAGCAGTGCCTCAGCTGATACTCTCCAATGTCAGGCCGTGCCCGCGATTCGTTTCGAGAACACCACCAGTCCGTCGCCGTCGGCGTAGAAGTCCGGGATGGTGGCCGGCTGGTCGTACCCGTACCTCCGGTAGAACCGGCGCGTCGGCTCGTAATGTGGCGTCGAGGACGTCTCGATCAACAGCAGCCGCCCGCCCTCCCCTTTCACGTCGTCCTCGACGAACGCGAGTAGCTGGCCACCAAGGCCGTGACCCTGGCGCCCAGCGTCCACCGCGATCCAGTAAAGGTACCACGTCCGGTCCGTCATCGGGGCCGGGGCGTGGTACACGTACCCGAGCAACGTACCGGCCTCGTCCCAGACGAAACAGCGGTGGCCGAGGTCGTCGTTGCCGGCGTGGTAGTCGTCGAGCACCTCGCGGAGCGCCTCCAGCTCCAGCGGCTTGAAAAACCCCGTCCCCGCGGTGAGCGTCACCAGGGCGTCGGTGTCGGCGGCGGTGGCGCGGCGGAGCATACCGAATCGTACCATTCCTCCGGCCCCGCTTCACCCGCGGCCGACGCCGAGGCCGGTTGTCCGGGGCGGCGGCCGGGGTAAGACAACGCAAATCCGGTTCGACCGCACACCGCATACGCCCCGGCCGCGGGAGGGCCGATGTACCTCGGAATCGAAATCGGCGGAACGAAGCTGCAACTCGGCGTCGGCCGCGGGGACGGCACGCTCGCAGGGCTGTGGCGTGGCGCCGTCGATTCCGCCGCCGGCGGCGACTGCATCCGCCGGCAGATCGTCACCGCCGTTCCCGAACTGCTGGCGAACGCCGGGCTCGCCCGCACCGACTTACAGGGCGTAGGGGTCGGCTTCGGCGGGCCGACGGACGACGCCACGCAGCGCGTCATCAAGTCGCACCACGTAGCCGGGTGGGACGACTTCCCGCTCGCGGCGTGGGTGTCCGACCTGACCCGCCTTCCCACCGTCATCTGCAACGACGCCGACATCGCCGGGCTCGCCGAGGCGCGGCACGGCGCCGGGCGCGGGCTCAGCCCCGTCTTCTACGTGACCGTCGGCACCGGCATCGGCGGCGGGCTGGTGATCGACCAGAAGATGTACCGCGGGTGTGGGCGGGGTGCCGTCGAGATCGGTCACCTGCGCGTCGGCGACGGCGACATCCTGGAGAGCTACGCCGCCGGGTCGGGCATCGCCGCCCGCGCCAACCGCCTGGCCGACACCGACGACCGCTACGCCGCACTCCGCAGCGTCGTGGGCCGAGCCCTGACCGCGAAGGACATCGCCACGGCGGCCGCGGCCGACGACCCGGCCGGGCGCGACGCCCTCGACGTGGCCCTGGACGCCCTGGCCGAGGCGCTCGGCCAGATGATCAAGCTCGTCTGCCCGCGGCGGGTCGTGATCGGCGGCGGAGTCTCGCTGATGGGGGAGAGGCTGTTCTTCGACCCGCTTCGCCGACGTGTTGCAGAGTTGACCTTCGCGCCGTTCGCGGGGATGACCGACATCGTCCCCGCGGCGCTCGGCGAGGAGGTGGTGATCCACGGCGCTCTCGCGTTGGCGCGGCAGCAGTTCGGCGGGTAAACTGCGACACAGGAGGAAAACCATGTCCCCGACGCAGCCGGCCGCGGTCCCGACGACGCGAATGACGGTGGACGAGTACTGGGAGTTCGTCAACCGACCGGAGAACGCCGACCGCCTGTTTGAACTCCGACAGGGGAGGGTGATCGAGATGCCGCGCCCGAAGAAGCCCCACGGGATAATCTGCGCTCAGATCACGTCCTTGCTCAGCCGGTACGCAGAGGGCCGCGGGATCGGCTACGTCGAATGCAACGATACCGGCGTGATCCTGCAGGAGGTGCCAGAAACGGTGGTCGGCCCGGACGTGGCCTATTTCACCGACATCACCACCTTCGATGAGGTCGCCCCGAAGTGGTCCGAGACCCCACCGATCCTCGCCGTCGAGGTTCTGTCACCGACCGACAGGCCGAGCAAGGTGAGTGAGAAGGTGCAAGATTATCTGTCTGGCGGCGTCCGAGTCGTCTGGGTCGTGGATTACGAGGAGCGGAGTGTCACCGTTTACCGGCACGACCGGACCCACGCCGTGCTGAAGGAGCCCGCGCTTTGAACGGAGACCCAGACCTGCCGGGGTTCGAGTGCCCAGTTGCCGCCTTGTTCCGCCTCCCCGGTCAGAAACCGACCACCTGACATGCCGACCGTTCGCGTCAAGATTTGCGGCGTCACCACGCCGGCCGACGCCCGGCACGCGGCCGAGGTCGGGGCCGACGCCGTCGGGCTGAACTTCTACCCGAAGTCGCCGCGGTTCCTCACCCCCGCCGCCGCCGCCGCGATCGTCCGCGCCCTCCCGCCGTTCACCGCGACGGTCGGCGTGTTCGTCGGGATGCCACTACGGCAGGCGTGCGCGGTCGCGTTCCAGCTCGGCCTCCGCGGCGTGCAGACCTACGACGACCGCCCGCCGAACGACGACCCTTTCCCGTTTGCCCACATCCCCGCCTTCCGCGTCGCAGACGCCGCACAACTCGACGCCGTGCGCGCCTACGTCGAGGCGGCCCGAACCGCCGGCCGCACTCCCGCCGCGGTGCTGATCGACTCATTCGTTCCCGGGCAGATGGGCGGCACCGGGCACGTGGCGCCGTGGCACCTCCTTGCCGGCTTCGACCCCGGCGTGCCAGTCATCCTCGCCGGCGGGCTCACCCCCGAGAACGTCACCGAAGCGGTCGCGGCCGTGCGGCCGTGGGGCGTCGATGTTGCCAGCGGCGTCGAGAGCTCGCCGGGGGTGAAAGACCCGGACAAGGTCGAGCGCTTCGTCCGGGCCGTCCGCGAATCGCGTTGAGCCCAGCCGCACTGGTTCTAAAATGGTCGCCGTCCGCGGCCCGCGACGCAGGGGGAAGCGTATGACCGGCGGCTACTGGCTCGGGGTGGATCTTGGCGGCACGAAAATCCTCGCCGCCCTGTTCGACGACGACCTCAAGCTCCTCGCCAAGTCGAAGCAGCCGACCGGCGCCGCCGACGGCCCCGCCGGCGTCGTCGGCCGCATCGTCGCGGGCGTCGACGCCGTGCTGAAGGAGACCGGCATCGACCCCGCGCAGGTCCGCGGCATGGGACTCGGCGTCCCGGGGCAGATCGTCATCGGCACGACCACGGTGAAGTTCGCCCCGAACCTCGACTGGCACGACGTGGACATCGCCCCGCTGCTGCCGGCCGCGTGGACGTGGCCGGTGGCGCTCGAGAACGACGTGCGGATGGGCACCTACGGCGAGTTCGCGTACGGCGCGGCGAAGGGCGCCCGCAACGTGTTCGGCGTGTTCGTCGGCACCGGCGTCGGCGGCGGGCTGATTCTCAACGGCGAGCTATTCACCGGCTTCAACGGCAACGCCGGCGAGGTCGGGCACCTCGTGGTTCACTGGCGGCGCGGCAGCAGCCTGGAGAGCATCGCCGGCCGGAAGTACATGATGAAGCGGGCCAAGGAGGTGCTCGACGACGCCCCCAAGCGCGTCCGCAAGGAGTGGAAGAACGTGGACCTGGCGAAGGTGCGCAGCTCGCAGCTCGCCGAGTTCTACCAAAAGGGCGACCCAGTGGCGGTGCAGCTGGTGGACGACGGCGCCCGTGCCCTCGGGGCCGCGGTCGGCGGCGTGGTCAACCTCCTGAGCCCGGAGGTCGTGGTGATCGGCGGCGGCGTCGCGGGCGCGCTCGGCGACTCGTTCATCGAGCGGGTGTGGGAACTGGCCCAGCGGTACACCCTGCCCGGGGCGGCCGACAACGTCCGCTGCGTCGCCGCGGCCCTCGGCGACGATTCGGGCGTCATCGGGTGCGCGGCGTATGCCCGGTCACGGCCTGCATAGCTCGGGGCGAAGCCCACCCGTTGCAACGGGTGGGCTTTCCGACGCTCACCCTTCACACTCATCACCCGAAGCACAAGACACGATGAACCGCGACTGGCAGAATCGGTACGAGCTCGCGGTCGAGGCCGCCCGGAAGGCCGGCGACCTGGCACGGGCGTACTACGAGTCCACCTTCGACATCGAGAACAAGGCCGACGACACCCCGGTCACCATCGCCGACCGGCAGGCCGAGCAGCTCATCCGGGCGCACGTTGCCCAGCACTTCCCGGACGACGGCTTCCTCGGCGAGGAGTTCGGCTACCAGCCCGGCACGTCCGGCTTCCGCTGGGTCATCGACCCGATCGACGGCACCCGCTCGTTCGTGCGGCACATCCCGATCTGGGCGACGCTGATCGGCCTGGAGTACCGCGGCGAGCAAATCGGCGGCGTCGCCTACGCACCGGTCCTCGGCCAGGTGTACCGGGCGCTCCGCGGCGACGGGGCGTACGTCAACGACCGCCGCATCCACGTCGCCGCCACCGACAAGCTCGGCGACGCGCTGATGTGCTACAGCAGCCTGAACTGGTTCACGAAGGTCGGCCGCGAGAACGCGTTCCTGGAACTGGTGCGGCGGACGCACCGGCAGCGCGGGTTCGGCGATTTTTACGGCTTCTGCCTCGTCGCTGAGGGGGCGTGCGACTTCATGATCGACCACGGCGTCCACGAGTGGGACGTGTCCGGCCTGAAGGCGATCGTCGAGGAGGCCGGCGGCTCGTTCACCGACTGGACCGGCACGCCGACCACGGCCACGCCGGACGTGCTGGCCAGCAACGGGAAGTTGCACGCCGACGTGCTGGCGATCCTCCGCGACACCCCGTGAACCGCTGTTGCCATTCGCCGGTCGCGCGCGAAGAATGACAGCACGGCCGGACGTCGGCCGCCCCGCCTCGCCTATACCCCTCCCCGTGCAGGAGTCGCGCACCATGCGCCGCCGCTTGTTCTGCCTCGCCGCGTTCATCACGGCCGCCGTCCTCCCGACGGCCGCCGCCCAGCCGCCCGCCGGCTGGTCCACCGTGAAGGGCCAGTTCACCTTCCCGGCCGGGAAGGACTTGCCGAAGCGCGCCCCGCTTCAGGTCACCCAGGACAAGGCCCACTGCCTGAGCAAGGGCGACATTCTGGACGAGACGCTGATCGTCAACGAGAAGAACCGCGGCGTCAAGAACGTGGTCGTGTGGCTCCGGCCGGACAACGAGGACAAGGAGTCGAAGCTGACGGCCGGGCAGATTCACCCGTCCGACAAGGACCGCAAGGCGGCGATGGTGACGATCGACCAGCCGTGCTGCATGTTCACGCCGCGGATCACGATCGCCCGCGCCGGCGACACGATCGTGGCGAAGAACTCGGCCCCGGTGGCGCACAACTTCTCGTGGTCGAGCGCGAACAACGGCGAGCACAACCCGATCATCCCGGCCGGCGGCGAGCACAAGATCGGGCCGCTAGTCGGGGAGAACTCGCCGATCCCGTACAAGTGCACCATCCACCCGTGGATGAACGGCACCGTCCGCGTCTTCGACCACCCGTACTACGCGATCACCGACGCCGACGGCAACTTCACGATGGCGAATGCCCCGCAGGGGAAATTCCGCATGGTGGTGTGGCACGAGAAGTCGGGCTTCCTCGGCGGCAAGGCCGGCCGGTTTGGCACCCCGATCGAGATCAAGGGAGACATCACGCAGCTGCCGGCGGTGGTGTTCGGCGACCTGGCGAAGTAACAACTCCTGCCGCTTGCGGCGTAGCAGGGGATGCCCTGCTACGCCGCAAGCGGCGAAGCCCCGACCCACGAACGTCACTTTTCACCCCGGGAGCTCCGCGATGCGTCGTACCGGGTTCTGCCTGTCTGCGTTCACCGCGGCCGCCCTGCTGCCGATCGCTTCCGCACAGCCCCCGGCCGGGTGGGCGACGCTCAAGGGCCAGTACATCCTCCCCGCCAACCTGCCCATCCCTGTGCGGGCGCCGGTGAACGTGGTACAGGACAAGGCTCACTGCCTCAGCAAGGGTCCGATCCTCGACGACGTTGTGATCGTGAACCCCGCCAACCGCGGCATCAAGAACGTGGTCGTGTGGCTGCGGCCGAACAACCCCAACGCGAAGGCCGTGTTCGCGGCCAACGAGATTCACCCCGGTGACGCCAACCGCAAGCCGGCCGACGTGGTGATCGACCAGCCGTGCTGCATGTTCATGCCGCGCATCACGCTCGCGCGAGTCGGCGACACCGTCGTGGTCAAGAACCCGGCGCCGGTGCAGCACAACTTCTTTTGGTCGAGCGGTAACAACGGGGAGCTCAACGAGAACATGGCCGCGGGTGCCACGTTCCGGTTCAAGAACGCGCTCGTCGCGGAGTCGCCCCCGATCCCGTACAAGTGCACCGTACACCCGTGGATGAGCGGATACGTCCGCGTCTTCGACCACCCCTACTACGCTCTCACCGACGACGACGGGAAGTTCACCATCCCGAACGCTCCGGTCGGCAACTACTCCATCGTGGCCTGGCACGACAAGGTCGGGTTCGACAACGGTAAGGCCGGGCGCCTCGGCACGCCGGTCGTGATCCAGGGACCGACGACGGAGTTGCCGCCGCGGCCGTTCGCGACGGCTGAAAAGTGGTGACGTTCGTGATCCGCGGGCCGTACGCTCGCTCCGACGGCTCACTTCGCCTGCAGGTGTCTCACCGCCGCCCCGATGAAGTCGCGGAACAGCGGGTGCGGCTTCGTCGGCTTCGACTTGAACTCGGGGTGGCACTGCACCGCCACGAACCACGGGTGCCCCCGCAGCTCCAGCGCCTCCACCAGCGTCCCGTCCGGGCTCGTGCCGCTGAACACCAGCCCCGCCGCCGCCAGCCGGTCGCGGTAGACGTTGTTCACCTCGTAGCGGTGGCGGTGCCGCTCGTGAACCACGTCCTTCCCGTAGGCCTCCCGCGCCCGCGTCCCGGCCGTCAGGTGGCAGGCGTACGACCCCAGCCGCTGCGTCCCGCCGACGTACTCGATCCCCACCTGGTCGCTCATCAGGCACACCACCGGGTGCGCGCACGCCGGGTCGAACTCGGTGCTGTTCGCGCCGCCGAGGCCGGCCACGTTCCGGGCGAACTCGATCGTCGCGCACTGGAGGCCGAGGCAGATGCCGAAGAACGGCAGGCCGGTCTCGCGGGCGTGGCGGACCGCGTCGATCTTCCCCTCGACGCCGCGCTTGTCGAACCCGCCGGGCACCAGCAGGCCGTCGACGCCGGCCAGCAGCCCCGCCGCCCCCTCGGCGTGGAGCTTCTCCGAGTCGATCGACTCCACCTCGACCTTCACCTGGTTGGCGATGCCGGCGTGGTCCAGCGCCTCGTACACGCTCTTGTACGCGTCGCGGTGCTTCACGTACTTGCCGACGAAGCCGACCTTCACCGTCGGCCGCGGCAGCTTCATCCGCACCAGCATGGCCCGCCAGTCGTCGATCTGGAGCGGCTGCGCCAGCCGCAGGCCGAGCTTGGCGGCCACCAGTTCGTCTACCTTCTTGTCGGCGAGCCCCAGCGGCACCTCGTAGATGCTGAACTCCTTGTCCTTCTCCTCGATCACCGCCTGCGGCTCGACGTTGCAGAAGAGGGCGATCTTCTCGATGTCGGACTCGGGGATCTCGCGCTCGGTGCGGCACACCAGTACGTCCGGCTGGATGCCGATCTTGCGCAACTCCATCACGCTGTGCTGCGTCGGCTTCGTCTTCAGCTCCTTGGCCGCCTTGAGGTACGGCACCAGGGTGAGGTGGACGAAGAGGCAGTTGTGCTTGCCGGCCTCCAGCGCGAATTGGCGGATGGCCTCGAAGAACGGCATCCCCTCGATGTCACCCACGGTGCCGCCGATCTCGGTGATGACCACGTCCACGTCCGGGGCGACCATCCGGGCGATGCACGCCTTGATCTCGTTGGTGACGTGCGGGATGACCTGGACCGTCTTCCCCTTGTACTTCCCGAGCCGCTCCTTCTTGAGGATCGTCTGATAGATGCGGCCGGCGGTGACGTTGCAGTCGCGGTTGAGCGCCGCGTCGGTGAACCGCTCGTAGTGGCCGAGGTCGAGGTCGGTCTCGGCGCCGTCGTCGAGGACGTACACCTCGCCGTGCTGGTACGGGCTCATCGTGCCCGGGTCGACGTTCAGGTACGGGTCGAGCTTCTGCATCCGGACCTTCAGCCCCCGCCGCTCGAGCAGGAGGCCGATCGACGCCGAGGTGAGCCCCTTGCCGAGCGAACTGACCACGCCGCCGGTGACGAAGATGTGCTTGGTGGCCATGTCGCGATCACCCCGAATGGTCGGTGAACGGAGCGGGGCCGGCGCTGCCGCCGGCCCCGGTCGTTCATTCCTACCCACCCACTCTATCGCCCGACGCCCCGCGCTCCAACGTCGGTCGCGCCGGATCGGCCGGCCGACCGGTCACGCCGCCCGGCGCGACCGCCCTTCCCCGTAGGCCCGCACGAAGGCGGCGTAGTCGGCCGGCGTGTCCACCCCGCGGTGGGCGTGGGCCACCCGCCCCACCTGGATCGTGCCGCCGGCGCCGAGCACGCGCAGCTGCTCCAGCTTCTCCGCCTCCTCCAGCGGGTGCGGCGGTAGGGCGGCGAGCTTCAGTAGGAACGCCCGGCGGTAGGCGTACACGCCGAGGTGCTGGAGGAAGCGGGCCGGGCGGGCCGCCAGGTCGGGTTCGCCGTCGCGCGCCATCGGGATCGGGCTGCGCGAGAAGTACAGCGCCCGGCCGCGGTCGTCGCACACCACCTTCACCACGTTCGGGCTCCGGTACGACTCCTCGTCCGGCAGCGGCGTCGCCAGCGTCGCCATGTCCGAGCCGGGGTCGGCGGACAGGAGATCGACCAGCAGGTCGATCGCGGCGGGGTCGAGTTGCGGCTCGTCGCCCTGAACGTTCACGACGACGTGGGATCCGAGGCCGGCCGCGACCTCGGCGACGCGGTCGGTGCCGGACGGGTGGTCGGCGCGGGTCATCACCACGTTCCCCCCGAAGCCCTCCACGGCCTTCCGAATCCGCTCGTCGTCGGTCGCCACGACGACGAGCGACGACGCCTTCGCCGCGGCGGCCTGCTCGTAGACGTGCTGGATGAGGTACTTGCCGGTGTCGCGCAGCAGCGGCTTGCCCGGCAGCCGCGACGACGCGAACCGGGCGGGGATGACGACGGCGACGCGCATCGGGACCGACCTCCGTGTCGGGGTTTGGTCTTACGCCGGGATTAAACCGCAGAGGTGGAAAGAGGTGCAAGCCCACCCGTTGCGACGGGTGGGCTTCGTCAGCGCGACTTGGGGCCGGTGCCGTTCTGGAGGAACGCCGACACCCGCTGTCGGAGCCGGCGGTGGGCCGGGCTGGTGCCGTTGGACAGCTGAAGGGCGTCGCGGACGTTGAGGCCCGGGTCGGGGAACGGCAGCCTCGCCAGCGCGTCGTCCACCGACCCGGCCAGCGTGTACCGGGTGTCGAACCCCGGCGCCACCTCGATGGTAAACCCGCGGAGCGTTTCGAGGTCGCGGTAGAACCCGCGGACGTCGAGCTTGAGGCGGTTGAGGAGGAGGCGACGGGTCTGCGGCCCCTCGCCGAGGAGGGTGAGGAGCTTGTACAGGCGGGCGGCCCGCTGTGCGGTCAGGGCGGCGGGCGGCGGCCCGACCTTCTTCCTCGCCATGTCTCCTCCGACCGTCCCCGGGCGCTCCCGCCTCCGTGCGGGCGATCGGGCCGCGGGCCGGGGAGAGTACGTCCCGTTGGCGGCGCCGGTCGAAACATGGACGTGAGTCTAGAGACGACCCCCGGGGAAAACAAGCACCAACTTAGCGCGCCCAGCGGTAGACCGTAAGGCCGGTCAAGTCGCGCACGAACAACTCGCCCCCGGCCGCCGCGAGGTGTGCCCACGTCTCGGACGTGGCGACTTTCGTGCTCCCCAGCAGTTCGAACTCGCGCGGGTTGGCCCGGACCAGGAACAGCGTGCCGCGGTTGTCCAGGCCGAGCAGCCGGTCGCCGTTGGCGATCAGGCTCCAGTAGTCGCCGAACCGCTCCTCGGACCGCCACGCCTCCTTCCCGGCCGCGAGGTCGAAGCACGCCAGCCGGCGGTCGCGGCCCACGAGGTAGGCGTGGTCCTTCACCACGACCGGGCTCGTCATGTGCCCCTCGTACTTCACCGACCAGCCGTCACGGGCCGCGAACCCGTCGGCGCCGGCCTTCACCCGGAACACCTGCGTCGCCCCTTCGTAGGTGCTGGTGAACACGCCGTCCGGGCCGACGGGCTGCGGGGTCAGAATGTTCATGCCGCGGAACGCCGGGACCATCCGCGACCACAGCACGCGGCCGTCGGTCGGGTCCACGCCGGCCAGCTTCGTGCGCGTCTGAACCAAGAGTTGCTCGCGGCCGTCGAGCTTGGCGAACACCGGCGACGAGAACGCCGAGCCCATCATGCCCCCGCCGTCGGTGAGGGCACGCCAGAGCACCTTGCCGGTCGCCTTGTCCACCTTGGCGAGCCCGCCGCCGGCCTGGACGTACACGCCGTCCGGTCCGACGAGCGGCGAACACACGAACCCGAAGTCGGGGGGCGCGGTGCCGTATTCCTTCACGAAGTCGGTGCGCCACCGCTCCTTCCCGGTGGCCGCGTCGAGGGCGACGAGCACGTCACGCATCCCGGCGACGTACAGCGTGCCGCCGTCGAGCGCCGGGGTGGCGCGGACCCAACTGCCGTTCCGGGCCGCGAAGAACGGCACCGTGAGCGAGCCTTCCCACTTCGTACGCCACCTCTCCCTACCGGTGGCACGGTCGAACGCGGTCACCACCTCGACCTTCTTGTCCACCGTGGCGGTGGTGAAGACCGAATCGGCCGAAACGACCGGACCGGAATAGCTGGGACCGAGGTCGTCCGCCCGCCAGACTTTCATCAGGCTCGTGTCCGACAGCCGGTCCGGCCACGCGGGGCCAGTGAACACGCCGTCGCGGGTCGGGCCGCGCCACTGCGGCCAGGTGTTCGGCTCGGCGGCGGCCAGCGGCGCGGCGGCCAGCGCGGCCGCGGCGAGGACGGTACGGATCACGGGGCACCTCGGGAGGAGTCAGGACAGGGCGCGACGGAGCTTCTCGAGCGCGGCCGCCTGCACCTGGCGGACGCGCTCCTTTGACAACCCGACCGCCCGGCCGACGGTGGCAAGCGTCGGCGTGGCGGGGCCGCCGAAGCGATGCGCCAGGATGCGCTTCTCGCGGTCGGACAGGAGCGGGTGGTCGGCGCGCAGGTAGTCGTCGAGTCCGAGGCTGCCGGCGGACGCGAGCTGGTCGCCGGTCGGGCGGCGGCCGGGTTCGCCGTCCGGAAGGGCGTCGAGGGACATGGCGCGGGTCAGCCAGTCGGACGCGAGCCGCTGGGAAAGCCGGGAGAGGGCACGCACGAGGCAGGTGTAGGCATACGTGCTGAACCGCACGTCGAGCCACGGGTTGAACGCGGCGACGGCATGGATCAGAACGATGTGGCAGTCGCCGATGAGGTCGTCAGCCCGGTTCGACACGGCCATCCGCCGGCGGACGGCGCGGTAGACGAGCTTACGGTTGCCGAGCACGACGCGGTCGCGGAGGGCGAGATAAACGTTGTGCCAGCGGATCCGCTCCCCGGCCGTGCGGGCGGCGTGCGCCCGGTGCGCGGCGTAGTGCATCCGCTTCGCGTGGTCGCGGGTCACGTCGTCCGGCATGTACCGCGACTCGTAGTCGCCGGCGTCGTCGAGCGCCGACCCCGCACGGTACTGCTGTGGGGCGTCGGCGTCGGCGAAGGACGGGTGCCTCACGTAACCCGGCAGGTCGTCCGACCGGGTGACGCGGCGGGTTTCGAGGGTGGCGGCCGCGGTCATCGCACGCTCCGGGTGTGACTGGGCGGTGAACGGTTCGGTCGTTTTCCGATAGCAGGAACCGACGGATCGTTTCTCAGGACAACAGCGATTGTCGTCGATTCGCTCCTGCCACTCTGCTGGAAACGACCAAATCGTTCATCAGTATCGGCCGATCCCCCGCGGTCGTCAAGCCCCCTTCCCGAAGAATCAGTCGCCGATCGGGGGTCGAACCGACACCGAAGTGCTGATTCACAGTTTGACGGGCCGCCCCTGACCGCGGCCGACTATAGTTATGTGCCGTTTCATCCCGCCGCGGAACGCATGAATCGACCACATTCCGAAACTCCCGGTTCGGACGCGACGCGGTACGTCAGCACCGCCCAGGCGGCCGACGCGCTCGGGGTCAGCGTCACGACCGTGAAGCGGTGGGTGGACGACGGCGTCATCCCCGCACACCGCACCGTCGGCAAGCACCGCAAGGTGCTCGTTGCCGACCTGCTGAGGCTCGTCCGCGACGGCAGTTTGCCGAAGGCCGATCTCGGTCGGCTGCTGCCACACCAGACGACCGCCCACACCGACCCAACTGCGGTGTACCGACAGTTGCTCGCCGCCGCCCGCGCCGGCGACCTGGACGCCATCCGGGCCGTCATTCCCGCGACGTACCACCAGGGGATGCCGGTCGAGACACTGGCCGACGCCGTGCTGGCGCCGCTGATGCAGCAGGTCGGGCACGAGTGGGAAGGCGGGCGGATCGAGGTGATGCACGAACACCGGGTGACGCAGGCGTGCGTCGCGGCACTCTACACCCTGGCCGGGTCGCTGCGGGCGACCGCCGGCCCGGACCGGCCGGTCGCAGTAGGCGGGGCGCCGGAGCACGACCACTACCTGCTGCCGACGCTGCTGGCGAAGCTGACGCTCCTCGACGGCGGGTGGAACGCGGTCAACCTCGGGCCGCACACGCCGATGTCCGCGCTCCGATCCGCGCTCGACGAGTTGCGGCCGGCGCTGGTGTGGGTGTCGGCCACGCACGTCGTGGACCCGGCGACGTTCCTGGCCGAGTTCAACGCCTTCTCACGCGAGGCGGAGGCCCGCGGGGTGGCCGTCGCGGTCGGCGGGCAGGCCTTGACCGAGAGCCTGCGGCGACAGATGCGCTACACCTCATTCGGCGACGGGTTCGGCCACCTGGCGGCGTTCGCGCGGTCGCTCCACGCCCGGCCGCGCCCGCCGCGCCGCGGCCGCCCGGCCCGCGACGCCGGGTCGAGTTGATTCACACCGCCCCGCGCTCGGCGTCGGTCACCGGGCGGACGGCCATCTGCTGCGCGTCGAGCCCGCCGTCCACGTTGATGACCGCGCCGGTTGCGTACGACGCGCGGTCGGACGCCAGGAACACGTACCAGTGGGCCACGTCCTCGACGGCCGCGATCCGGCGGAGGGGAATCTGGTCGATTACCGCGGCGCGCCCGGCCGGGTCGGACTTCAGCCCGAAGTCGGTCAGCGGCGTCTCGACGAGCCCGGGCGCCACGGCGACGGTCGTGAAGCCGACCGGCGCGAGCTCGACGGCCAGTTGCCGGCACAGGGCGTTCACCGCCCCCTTGCTGGCGTCGTAGAGCGTGTGGAGCGGCTCGGACCGGGTGGCGTTCAGAGACGTGCTGAAGATGATCCGCCCGCCGCGACGGACCGCCGCGGCCCGCCGCACCACCTCGCGCGTCAGCGCCAGCCCGACCCACACGTTCAGCCGGAAGATGAAGTCGAAGTGCCCGCGCGCCAGCTCGGCGAGCGGCGGCTCCTTGTACGTGCCGACGTTGTTCACCAGCACGTCCACGCCGCCCATCCCGTCCCACGCCTCCGCGACGAGCCGTTCGGGTTCGCCGTCGGCGAGGAGGTCGGCGCGGGTGTAGCGGGCGGCGGGGTAGTCGCTCAGGAGCCGCTGCACGTCGCGGAGCGCTTCCAGCGGGTGCTCGCTGGTGAGCGTGACGGCGGCCCCGGCGGCGAGGAACGCCTGCGCCACCCCCAGGCCGATCCCCTGGCTGCTGCCGGTCACCAGCGCGCGCTTGCCGTTGAGCATCGTCCCGCCCTCGCCGTTTTTCGTAGCGTATCACCCGCCCCCGGGAGGACGCCATGCCGCCGCCGACCACCGCAACCGTTCTCCACGCCTCCGACGCCGACGAGGAGGGCTTTCTTCCCGAGGGGCCGCGCGCGTTCGAGCTCGACGGCCGGGCGGCGCTCCTGTGGGTCAACATCCAGACCGCCTTGGACGCGACGCAGGGGGAGCTGCACGTCCGCTACTGGGACACGGGCGGCACCGAGTCGTGGACTCTCCCGGGCCGCCCCGGCTTCGCCATCCCGACCGACCGGCCCGGCGTCGTCCTCGTCGGCATGGACCACGCCGTCGGTACGTTCGACCTCGAGTCCTACGAATGGTTGCCGCTCGGCCGCTTACCCGACCCGCACCCGCGGGAGCTCGTCAACGACGCCGAGGTGACGCCGGACGGCCGTGCCGTCGTGTTCGGCACGAAGGATACGCGGTTCGCGGAGCCGCTCGCCGGGCTGTACCTGCTGACGCTCGGTGACAACCGGGTGTCACGACTCCGCGGCGGGCAGACGTGCTCGAACGGCAAGGTGTTCGCTGGGGCCACGCTGTTCGACATCGACACCCCCACGCGGACCGTCGCCCGCTACCGGCTCGACGCGACCGCCCGCGAACTGACGGCCGACGGCGTCGCGCTCGACCTGCGCGGCGAGCCCGGCTTCCCCGACGGCATGGCCGACGCCGGCGACGGCACGGTGGTCGTCGCCTTCTACAACCCCGAGCCGGTCGCGGCCGGCCGCGCCGTGCGGTACGACCTGCGGACCGGCGCCACGCTCGACGAGTGGGCGACGCCCGGCTCGCCGCGGGTGACCTGCCCGTGTCTGGTGCAGCGGCCCGACGGCGTGAAGCTGGTGCTGACGACCGCGACGGAGGGAATGCCCGCGGAGCTAAAGGCAAGCTGCCCGACCGCGGGGAGCCTCTTCGTGGCGGACACGCGGCTAGAGGTCGTGCCTGCCTCGCCGGTCGTGCTGTTGGGTGGGTGAGACGACGAAGCCCGGGGACGGCCGTCCCCGGGCTTTCTGTCACGAATTCACTGAGCCACGTTCACCGGCGGCGCCCCCATCGGCGGCAGGCTCGCGGGGATGCCGCCGACTTCCAACGGCGGCACCGTCGGCCGCTCGACCGGCGGGGCCGCGCTGGCCCCGGGGCCGGGCGGCGGCACCTGCGGGGTGATCGGCTGGAAGCGCGGCACCGTCACCGTGCCGCCCGGGGTGAAGAACGCCCCCGGCTCCGGGCTCCCGGGCGGGTTGCCGGCCGGCGGCATCGGCACCGCCCGCGGCGGCATCGGCACGGTCATCGGCTGCGGCAGCGGCAGCGGCACGGTCATCGGCTGCGGCAGCGGCACGCCGGGGCGCACGCCCGGCAGGGCGTCGGGGTTCACGTCCGGCGGCGGCGGCGGCATGTTCATCAGTTGTGGCAGGCCGACGCCCGACGGCCCCGCCGGCCCGAGGTTGTGCGGCGGCGACTGCGGGGACGGGTCGGTGGCCGGCCGCTCGCGGAGCTTGATGGCGGCATTCACCCGCTCCCGCTCGTGGTCCGCCGCCCGCTCGCGGACGAACTGCGGCAGCGGCCCCTCGGCCATCGTGATGCTGTTGTACCGCTGGATCGTCCCCTTCGCGAACTCGAACGCCGCCAGCGCCGAGTTGTAGTCGGCGACCGCCTGGAACTCGACCGCGACCGAGTCCGCGAGGTCGCGCTGGTTCTGGAGGAACTGAAAGTACTCGTCCGGCCGGAACGACCCGATCTCGATGCGGATGCGGACCCGGGCCACGTACTGCTGCAGCGCCTCCCGCCGCGCCCGCGCCGGGCCGATCAGCGAGTGCGTCAGCACCACCCGGCGGAGCTGCTCCACCACGGACTCGGCCACCCGCAGCTCCGAGTCCTTCAGCTGGATGTAGTTCCGGGTCAGCGTAATCTGCTGCTGCCGGATCTGGGAGTTGGCGTCGCGGAACCCGATCGGGATGTCGAGCCGCAGGCCGAGCGTCCAGCTGTTGAACTGGTTGTTCCCGAGGCTGGCGAGGGCGTTGCCCGGGGTGGTGCCGCCGGCGCCGACCAGCTCGGGTCCGTCGAGCCGGGTGCCGAGGCCGGCGACGTCGTACTGGGCGAAGCTCCGCAGGTCCGGGCGGCGGAGGTTCCGCGCCAGCTCGAGTTGCAACTGCTGGACCTTGACCTCCTGCCGGGCCAGCATCAGTTCCGGCCGGTAGGTCATCGCCTCCTGGGCCGCCTCGTAGAAGTCCGGGATGAACGGGGCGAGGTTCGGCTCGTCGGCCGGCACCAGCCGGGTGCCGTCGTCGCTCCGCAGGCCGATGAACCGGCGCAGGTTCCGCTCGGCCGCGAGCACCTGGCCGCGGGCCGTGAGCACCTGGCCGCGGAACAGTTCGAGCTGCGCCCGGGACTGGTCGAGCTGCTGCGGCGGGTCGATGCCCGGGACGCGGGCGGCGGTGAAGCGGTAGCCCTCGTAGGACTGCCGCAGCCCCTCCTCCCGGGCGTACAGGTTGTAGTACGACGCGTACAGGTTCCAGTACGCCGCCTCCACGTTCGCCAGCTGGTAGTTCACCTGGCTCTCGAACTGCGACCGCGACTGGTCGGAGCGGATGCGGGAGATCAGGATGCCCTCGCCGCCCGACTGGACGACCGACGACCCGACGGTCGGCCCGGCCCCCTGGATGAACAGACCGCGCGGGGCCGTGTTCAGGCCGGCGATCTGGTTCACCTCGACGCCGAACAGCTGCAGCAGCGGCTGCTCGAACGAGAACTGCACCCGCGGCGTGTAGTTCGGGTTCACGAACCCGGTCTGGGTCGAGCCCTGGGCGAACTTCGAGTAGTCGACGCCGAACGACACCTGCGTGAACCCGCCGGTCGGCAGCGGCTTGACGAGCGCGGTGTTGAACGACGCGCCGTCACGCTGCTGCTGGAAGGAGAGGAACTGCGCCGCCACCGGCTGGTCCACCTTCTGCCACGTCATGCTCGTCACCCACCGGGCGTCGAACCGGGCCAGCGCCCGTTCGACGTTCGCTTGGTTGAACGCGGGGTCGAGGGCGAACGCCCGGATGGCGTCGCTCTGGTTGCTCAGCCCGCCAGGGCCGAACGCCGGCAGGGACTCGTTCGGGGTGCCGAACTGGCTGCCGCCAAACGTGTTCCCGACGTTCCCCTGCTCCAGGGCAAGTGCGATGCACTCGCGCAGCGTCATGAACCGCGGCGGTCGGGTCGGGTCGAGCACCGTCGCCGGGCCGACGCCGCCGCCGAGCCGGTCCACGACCGCGGGCATGATGGCAGCGTGGGGGTTCGATTCCATGTGCGGCGGCAGGTTGGCCGTGACGGCCCTCGCGTAGTCGCCCGGATCGATGAAGAGCTGCTGCTTACAGCCGACGACCCCGCCGAGACCGGCCAGCACGCAGATGCGAAGAACCAGCGTCGTCCAGCGGTACCGGCTCATCGTTCCCCCCGTCCGTCAGCCGTGCGCCGCCGCGTCCCCCGGCCGCCACGACCCTCGTCCGCGTAAACGGACGGGGGTGCGCAGCCGCCACGGCGGGCGTCCGGGATGCTATCGGCCCGAGCGTGAGGAAGAATTCAGCGACTTTGCCGGCGGAAGCGGTCGTGCGGCCGCGCCGGCGCGGAATCTGGGGAATCTGGCCGCTCCGGCTCAAGTGGCGTCGGCGGGGCGCTCCGCGGCGGCGTCGTACTGCGGGGCAATGGCGACGACCGGGAGGCCAAGCGCGCGCTTGAGCGGGATGAGTTCGCCTACGTCGTTCCCCTCGACGCGGTGGCCGACCCACTGGAGCGCATAGCCGCCCGCGATCGCGCCGACGCCCCAGTACCAGTCCACGAGGAACAGCAGCGGCACCCCCGCGAACGCCAGCGGGATGCCGACCATGTGGACGGCGAAGTTGAACCCGTTCTGGTGGCGGAGGAGCCAGTTCCGACGCGCCCGGTCGGCGAACGCGACGAGCTTCCGGGCGAGGGGAAAGCGGTACGACATGCCGTCCAGCGTAGGCCGCCGCTCGCCCGCCGGCCACGCGGCCGCTACACCACCCGCCCCGACCGGAGGTCGTCATGCGCCGCGTTCTCGTCATCGCCGGATTCGCCGCCGTCGGCTGCGCCCTGGTCGCCGCCCGCCCCCAACCCGCCCGGCCTGCCACCGGCAACGTCCGCGACCACGGCGCCAAGGGCGACGGCACCGCCGACGACACTGCTGCCCTTCAGGACGCCGTCGACCGCGCCGCCGGCGCCGTGCTGCTGCCGCCCGGCACGTACCGCGTCACGAAGACGATCCTCGTCGATCTGGACAAGGTCGGCCCCGCGTCGATCAGCGGCGGGGGCACGGCGCGCGTGGTGATGGCTGGCCCCGGTCCGGCGTTCAAGTTCGTCGGCACCCACGCCGGCACCGCGGCCCCGGCGAGCGTCAAGGAAAACGTCTGGGACCGCCAGCGGATGCCGTGCCTCGACGGCGTCGAGATCGTCGGCGACCACCCCGAGGCGGTCGGCGTCGAAGCCACCGGCACGCACATGCTCACCGTCCGCCGCGTCCTGATCCGCAAGTGCCTCCACGGCATTCACCTGACGGGCCGCAACCGCAACCTCACCGTCGCAGACAGCCACGTCTACCACAACCGCGGCGTCGGCGTGTTCTTCGACCGCGTCAACCTCCACCAGGCGAACGTGACCGGCAACCACGTCAGCTACAACGGCGGCGGCGGCGTCGTGGTGAAGGCCGGCGAGGTGCGCAACCTGCAAATCACCGGCTGCGATATCGAGGCGAACCACGACAAGGACGGCCCGCCGACGGCGAACGTGCTGATCGACAGCACCGGCGGGTCGAACGCGGAGGTGGCCGTGACCGGCTGCACCGTGCAACACACGCGGAACGCGCCGGGGTCGGCGAACGTCCGAATCAAGGGGCCGAGTACGCCCGACAAGGGGACCAACGAGACGCGCGACGGCCACGTTACGATTACGGGGAACGTGCTGAGCGACACGAAGGTGAACGTCCACCTGGACCACGCCCGCGGCGTCGTCATCACCGGGAACACGTTCTGGACGGGGGTCGAGCACAACCTGCTGGTCGAGAACAGCACGGGTGTGGTGGTCGGGCCGAACGCGATGGACCGCAACCCGCGCTACTACCGCGAGGAGGACGGCGCGGCGAACGCGGTGCTGTTCCGCGACTGCTCCGACTGCACGCTGACCGGCCTGTTCGTGAAGGGAACGCGGACCGCTCCCGCCGGCGTGGCGCTGGTCAAGTGCGACCGGATGCACGCGACGGGGCTGACGGTGCTCGACTGCGACGGCGGCCTGCTGTTGGAGCAGCTGACGCGCAGCCGGGTGACGGGGTGCGTGGTCCGCGACGACCGCCCCGGGGCCGCGGGCGAGCCGGTCCGGGTGGTCGGCGGCAGCGGGAACACGGTGACCCCCTGAACGCTCCGAGGAGCCGCGCGGCGGGCTAATTGCTTCCGCCCGCGGTCGAGAGTATGATCCACTCAACCCCTCCCCGAGGACACGTCATGCGCCGCCTGTGGACCGCCCCCCTCCTGTTCGCCGCACTACTGGCGCTGGCCCTCGACCCGCCCCCGGCCGACGCCCAGACGGCCGTGAAGCCGAGCGAGGAGGCGTTCAACACCTCCGACGGGGTACGCCTGAAGGGGTTGTTCCACAAGAGCCCCAACGGGGCCAAGCAGGGCGACGCCGTCGTCATGCTCCTGTACTCGCCGGGGGCCGAGCGGTCGATGCTCAAGGGGAACTGGGACCCGCTCATCGACAAGCTCAACGAGGAGGGGTTCCACGTCTTCCGGTTCGACTGGCGCGGCCACGGCGGCAGCACCGACATCGTCGACCCGCTCGGCGACAACATGGCCCTCGGCGGGGTGCTGTACAGCGGGTTCTTCTCGAACAACATCACCGGCTCGTGGAACCAGAACTACGTGAAAGACGGAAGGAAAGCCAAGAAGCCGAACGAGATCAAGGTGAAGGGCGGCGGCATCACCGCGGCGTACTTCCCGGTGTACGCGAACGACCTGGCCGCCGCCCGCCTCCACCTCGATCAGAAGAACGACAACAACGACGTGAACACCAGCTCCATCTACGTCATCGGGGCCGGCGACACCGCCACCCTGGGGATGATGTGGCTGTCGTCCGAGTGGCTGCGGCCGGCCACCCACCCGATGCTCGGCCTCGGCCTCCAGTACATGACCACCCCGATGCGCGGCATCGTCGTGAACCCGCCGGCGGGGGCCGACATCGCCGGGGCCGTCTGGCTCAGCCCCACTCGCCCGGCCAGTTCTGCCGGCATCCCCGACGCGGCGATCAAGGGGTGGGCGAAGGCGTCGATCAAGCTCCGCGACAACACCAAGATGCTCTTCCTGTACGGCAAAGACGACGCCGCCGCGGAGCGGGACTCCAAGTTCTTCTACGACCAGGTGCTGGTGGCCGACGGGAACAAGGCGGCGGGCCTCGCCCAGGTCCAGCAGACGTTCCGGATCGACGTCGGCAAGACCAAGTTGAGCGGGGTCGACATGCTCGGGTCGAAAGACGTGAACGCCGAGGTGAAGATCGTGGACTACCTGAAGGCCCGGCAGAAGGACCGGGTGAACATGGTTCGCAAGAACCGGAACTACATCAGCCCGTACTACCTGGACGTGAACTACTTCCTGAACCTGCGCTGATCCCGCCGGTGTGGGGCCGGCTTCCGGCCGGCCGCGTCCGACCCGGCCGGCCGGAAGCCGGCCCCACACCGATGTTGACAGCCCGAGCGCACCTCATTATGTCGGCCGGCAGACGGACGTGTCCCCGAACGCCGCCCAGCCATGACCCGCGCTCTCCTGCTGATGCTCGCCGTGTCGGCCGCCGGGTGCGACGACCCCGAGGAGCGGCAGCGGCGCACCGACCTCGACGGGCTCGTCCGCGAGCGGCAGTACCTCACCACCCACCAGTCGAACCTGCGGATGGCGGCCGAGGCCGAGATCGCAGGCCGGCCGCTGGAGGCGCTGCCGCCCGACTCCGCGGTCCGCCTCGCCGCCTTCCAGATGCAGTATCTCACCGCCGACCGCCAGTTCCGGGACGTGGATGCGGGCATCGAATCGCTACAAAGTCAGCAGGACTACTACCCGTCTCGGTGACTGAAATGGCCGCGATTGCCCCGTCTATCCTGTCCGCCGACTTCGCCCGGCTCGGCGAGCACGTCCGCGAGGTCGAAGCGGCTGGGGCCGACCGCGTTCACGTGGACGTGATGGACGGCCACTTCGTACCCAACCTCAGCATGGGCGCCGTGGTCGTGAAGGGGCTGCGGCCGGTCACGCGGCTGTCGCTCGAAGTTCACCTCATGGTGACGAACCCGGACAAGTTCCTCGACGGGTTCGTCAAGGCCGGGGCGGACAGCCTGATCGTTCACCTGGAGGTGCTACCGGACCCGCGGCCGCTGCTGAAGCACGTCCGCGGCACGCTCGGCAAGAAGGTCGGCCTGGCGTTCAACCCGGACGTGCCGGTGAGCCGCGTCGAGCCGTACCTCGCGGACATCGACGTGGCGCTGTGCATGACCGTGTTCCCCGGCTTCGGCGGGCAGGCGTACATCCCGGAGAGCACCGCCCGCATCCGCGAGCTGCGCGGGCTGATCGACCGCATCAACCCGCGGTGCGAGATCGAGGTGGACGGCGGCATCGACGCGGCGACCATCGGGGACGCGGCCGGCGCGGGGGCGAACGTGTTCGTGGCGGGGACGGCGGTGTTCGGCGCGCCGGGCGGCCCCGCCGCGGCGACGCGGCACCTACTGGAACTGGCGAGCCGCGCGAGGTGAGTTCCGTTGCCGCTTGCGGCTTCGCGGCGCCGGGCGCGCGAAGCCGCAAGCGGCAACGGAACTCACGGTTCCTCCCGATTCCGATTTGACTTCCCCGTCCCGTAGCTTAATAGACACCTGTCCACGTCTTCGCCCGTCACTCCCACCCCGCACCTCGGGAGCCGCCATGCCCGCCGTCGCCGGCCGCGAGGCCGCACGCGCCGATCTCGATCTCTTCACCGCGATCGTCACGTCCGCCGCCCCGGACGACGACGCCTCGCGCGCGCTGGTGACGAACGCGTTCATGGCCGCCGTCCGCGCCCTACGCGCGCTGCTGAAGTCGGACAACAAATCGGTCGTGTTCCGGTCCGCGGAGGTGCTCACCCGGGTGTGGATGACCCGCTACCGGGCGCGGAAGGCGGCCGCGCTAAAAGCGAAACTCCAGGCCCAGCCCGAGCGAGTTGACCCACAGGTCCGAGTGCCCGCCGCAACCGCAGAAGGCGTCGCCGAGCCGGGCCACGCGGTCGAGGTACTGGAACGAGTACGACGCGAAAAGGCCGCCCCGATCGCCGACCCGCAGGCCCACCTTCCAGCCGACGGTCGGCAGCACGGCGCCCCGAGTCTCGCCGCCGAGCCGCGGCCGCGGGCTGCTGAAGCCGAACGCCCCGCTCGCCCCCGTCTCGGTGGTCACGGTGCCGTAGGCGATCTTCACGACGCCGTCGGTGTACCACCACCCGTAGTCCAGCCCCACGGCCACGCCGAACTGGCCGCCGTGGAACGTCGTCTCGGCCTGAAGCAGGTTGTTCCGGTAGCCGTTGCTCCCGCCCTCCGGCGTGTCGCCGATGTACAGTTCGTCACTGAGGTAGGCGAAGCGGTAGCCGGCGAGCACGTCCACGCGGGCGGTCTGGGCGCGGACCAGCGTGTGCCGGTAGTTCACGTCGGCGCCGACGAACGTGGTCTTCAACTGGGCCGGGAAGAAGGTGCCGATCGCGGCCGAGCCCGCCGGCAGGGCGACGAACACCGGCGCGTCGCGGGCCGGGTCGGGCGAGTAGACGAGGGTGTTGGGTGCGAACCCTTCCAGCCGGCGGGCCGGCCCGCCGAGGAGGAACAGGCTGGCGTCCACGCCGCTCCGCTCGCCGAGGCGGCGGCCGACGTTCAGGCCGAGGCCGCCGTGGAAGTCGTCGGTCGCGCGGCCGTCGGTGGGAACGATCAGGCCGGTCACGGTTCGACCGAACACGTCCGGCGGCGTCAGGGTGAGCGACCGCGGCAGGCCGCTGGTGGACAGCCACGCCAGTTCGACGGACGCGGTGACGCGCCAGAGTTCGTCGAGCATCGGCTGCCGCCGGTCGAACTCGGGGCCGGGTTCGGGGAGGTAGACGTGGGCGTGGTCGTAGGGCGCGACCGGTCCGCCGGGGGCGAACGGGGCCGGCGCCGCGGGCGGGCCGGGGACGGGGATGAGCGGCAGGTCGGCCGGCGGCTGGGCGAACCCGTCCGCGGCGAACATCAGGACCGCCCACGCCGCCAGCCCGCGGGTCCGCATGGTGACTCCTATTCAGCGGACGCTGACGCCGACGAGCGGGAAAAGGTAGTGGTGCAGGAACGTCGAGGAGTACATGCCGTGGTGGCCGCCGGTGTTGCCGGTCCAGGCCACGTCGGTAGTCCAGAAGTGCTGCCGGAGCAGCGGCACGTCGGCGTCGGTGACGGTGTCGGCCCGGAAGCCGTTGCGCCCCGCGGCCGCGGCCCCGAACCGGTCGGTGGTGCCGACCACGCGGGTGACGAGCCCGAGGGCCACCCAGTCCTTCTTGCTGCAGAACACGTCGACACCCTCGCGGGACGCACGCAGCGACGGCCGAAGGTCGTACCCGACCGAAACGGACGGCGCGAACATGACGACGCGGTCGATGGAGTCGGCGGGGAGGTTGTCGCCGGCGGCGAGGGTGACGGCGCAGCCGGCGCTGTGGGAGACGAGTACGACGCGCCGGCCGGGCTCGCGGGCCTGCCGCTCGCGGATGAGGGCGGCGAGGCGCTTCCCCTGGTCGCGGGCGTGGCCGGCATCGACCTGGTCGGCGAGGAGCCGGCGGTGGCCGTGGGACCAATTGAAGGTCGAAACCTCGATCGGCGTACCGGCGAGGAGGTTGGCCTGGACCAGGGCGTTCGAGCAGCCGCGGAGGTCGCCGGCGCCGTCGACGACCCACACGAGCGGCCGCGGGTCGGCGGCGTTGCGCGGCTCGGGGCACTGGGTGCGGTGGACGAGCGCGGGGGGGCCGGCCGCCAACCAGTTCGCCCCCGGTACGGGAGGCGGGGCGGGGCGGTTGGGGCGGCCGGCGAGGTTCGCCGCGGACAGGGCGGCGACGGCCAGCAGCACGGTGCGGAGAGTCCTTCTCATCGATGGAACCCGGCGGGTGCGCGACATCCCGGCCCGAGCAACGCATCTACTATCGACCGGCCGCAGCCGCAACCTGAGTTTCGCGGGGCGCCGGTAACCTGGGTAACCTGTTCCGGGCGCAGTTGTTCCGAATCCCGTCCGCGGGTAAACTGCCGCGAGGAACCAACGGGAGGACGCCGTATGGCCCGCCGAGTCGTCGTGTCACTGCTGATCGCCGGAACGCTGGTCCTGGCCGGGGTGGGGGCGTACTCGCACTACTTCACCCCTCCGCCCGTTCCGCCGGCCGACGTGCCGGTGTTCATCTCACCGACCGCGCCGCCGACCGAGTCGGAGCAGTTCGCCAGGCTGGCCGAGACGGACGCCGTGGCGATGCTGGCGGCGTGCCTCACGAACTACGAGAAGGAGGCGACCGGCTTCCGGGCGACTCTGGCGAAGCGGGAGCGCGTCGCCGGCAAACTCCACGAGCCGGAACTGATCCGCGTGGTCGGCACCGGCGACGTGCCAGGCCCGGACAAGAAGACGGCCATCCGGGTGCGGATGATCTGGGACCAGGGTGCGAAAGGTGATGGCAACCCGTTGTTCCTCGGCGAGAAGAAGATCAAGGCGACCCTTTACGCGGAAGGGCAGCTGTCGAACCAGATGACGATTTACCGCCCGGAGGCGAGCGTCGAAGTGTGGCACATCAACCCGAAGATCGAGATGGCGCGGAAGTCGTCACGGTACTGCATCACCGACGCGGGTATGTACCGCAGCATGCTCCGCACCTACGACGCATGGAAGAAGCGGCAGGAAGCCGGCGTGTTGACCGTCGCCTACCTCGGCAAGCGGGTCATCCCCGAGGTCGGCGGCCGCGAGTGCTTCGTGGTGAAGCGGACGTGCAAGACCGCCGAGGTGGACCCGTTCGCGCTCGACGAGCAGCCGCCGACCGACGCGAAGGTCATCGACCGTGACGGGTTCACGGAAGTCACCCTGTTCATCGACGCCGAGCGGCGGCTCCAACTGGGCACGGTCATCCGCCGGACCGACGGCGAGTTGGTGGGCGAGTACTACTTCCGCGACGTGGAGTTGGTGAAGGCTGAGTTCCCGTCGGACACCTTCACCCCGGCCGCGCTGCGGAACTGACCACCCGTCCGACCGCGGCTTCGAGTTCCTCGGGGCGGAACGGCTTCTGAAGGAATTCCGTCCGCGGGTCGCGGGGGGTGAGGTGCCGGTCGGAGTAGCCGCTGATGAGGACCGCCGGCGTGTCCGGCGCCTCGGCCCGGATCGCGGCCAGGAGTTCGTCGCCGGTCATGCCCGGCATCACCACGTCCGTCACGACCACCTGGATGACCGCCCGGTTCGCGCGAAACAACTCCAGTGCGGACGGCCCGTCGCCGGCGAGCAGCGCCGCATACCCGCCGTCCTCGAGCGTCGACGCGGCCACCTCGCGGACGTACATTTCAGCGTCCACTACGAGAGCCAGGCGGGGGAAAGCGGGTTTCGGCGCGGGCTCAGGAGGGCGGGCGGGTGGAGCGACGACGGGCTCCGCCGGCGGCCAGTACACCTCGAACGTGGTGCCGCGACCGGCGACGGTGTCGATGCGGATGCCCCCGCGGTGCGACTTGACGATACCGAGTACGGCCGCGAGCCCGAGCCCGCGGCCGGGGAATTTCGTGGTGAAGAACGGGTCGAACAGTCGGCCCATCGCCTCGGGTGTGATTCCGGGGCCAGTATCCGTCACGCTGAGCTTCACGTACACCCCAGGGGGCGGGGCCAGGCGGAAGTTTTCCGCCGGCTCTTCCCCAGCGACTTCGGCCAGGGCGGCCCGCACGACGACCTCGCCGCCCTCGCCGACCGCCTCGCCGGCGTTCATCACCAGGTTCACGAGTACGCGACGCACGTGGTCGTCGTCGGCCCGAACCGCCGGCAGCCCGGCGGCGAGGTCGAAGCGGACCCGGGCGCGGCGGGTGGTCGAAACCTCTAGCAGGGCATGCGACTCGCGGATGAGGCGGGCCAGATCGGTCGTGCCACCGGGGGCCGGACCACGACCGGAGTAGGCAAGCAACTCCCGGCACAATCCCGCGGCCCGCTGGGCAGCCTGCTCGATCTGTTCGAGGAGCGGCGCCGCCGGCGACCCCGGCGGTAGGTTCCTCATTGCAAGGCTGGCGCTGCCGAGCACGACGGTGAGGATGTTGTTGAAGTCGTGAGCCATGCCGCCCGCGAGCACGCCGAGGCTCTCCCACTTCTGCGCGTCGAGGAGTTGCCGACCGAGTGCGTCCTGTTCCTGCTCGGCCCGCAGCCGCGTGGTGATGTCGGTCGTGACCGCGACGATCCGCATGGGTTTGCCGGCCGGGTCCAGGAGGGTCCGGCCGCGGGCCGAGAACCATCGCTCGCGACCGTCTGGTCCCGGGACCGCGCCGCGGAACTGATACTGGAAGTCCGTCCCCCCCACGGCCGACTCGTCGATCACGGTCTTGACGGCCGGCCGGTCGTCTTCGTGGATCGGGTGCCAAGCCGCCTCGCCCGTCGTGTAGTCCGGCCCCGGCGGCAGCCCGAAGAACTCGCCGAGGTCGGCGGTCGCCAACACCCGGCTGGTGGCGAAGTCCCAGTCCCAGCCCAGCATGCCGGCGCCCTGGAGCACCTGCCGCAGCCGAGTCTCGCCCCACAGCAGAGCCTGCTCGGCCGACACACGCTCGGTCACGTCGAGTACCAGTGAGAGGAACGATGCCGGTTCGCCGCGGTCGTCGAATACTATCGAGCTGTACCAATCGCACCACACGACGCGCCCGTCGCGGGTCAGGTTCCGGTTCCGCAGCACGGCCTGCGGGCGGCGGGACTCGAGCATCTCGCGGACGAGTTCGGTGACCGCCCCCAAGTCGTCCGGGTGCGGCGGTGCGATCTCAAAGGTGTACCGCCCGATCGCCTCCGTGGCGGACCACCCGAACAGCCGCTCGGCCTGCCCCTCCCACCGCCGCACCCGACCATCACGGTCCCACTCGATCACGGCCAGCGGGGTGTTGTGCAGGTGGGCCGCCAGTTCCCCGTCCGAGTGCGAAAGTGGGCTCGGGTTCGATGACATGCGGGCCTCCGGTTGGGGCGACAACGGGGGCGGGCGGAGTCGACCGGCTTCCCGGAGTGATACAACCGACCCCTTGCCGTGGCATCGGTCAAACCCGCGATGTGAGTGAGTCCGACGCCCGCGCGCAACGATCGAGTAGCGCCTCTTTCCGCTTCGGGTTCGCATACCTCCCGGCGGTCTCGGCCCACTCGCAGGTGGCCGCCACTAGCGTCCGCAGATGCGCCGCCGCATCCGCGGCTCCGGCAGACGCTCCCAGGCGGATTGGTGGCGTGTGGGCGAACCCCGCACCGCCCGTCGGCAGACACCGGGCCGCGACCCAGCCGAAACGATCAACGATCGTTTCGAGTTCGCCGGAATACTCGGGGCCGCTCTGCTTCGCGATGTCCGCCGCGATCACGACCCCGTCCGCGACCAGTTCGACTCGCTCGAATCGCGTCAAGGACCGGGCCGTGACGTGAGCTCGCCCGCCATCGACCACGAACGTGAGGAGCGGCCCCGCGGTCACGAACGAGCGTCCGCCGCGGACGGCTTCAACCCACCCCTTGTACCCGGGCGTCTCCGGTTTCGCATAGGTTCGTAGTGCCCCGAGCGGCGTCCGGTTGTTGTCCTTCCCGCTCGCACCGACCAGCGGGATCGGAAAGCCGGCCGTCCACACTCGGTACACCCACGCCAGCACGGCCGAGCGAAGCCCGCCCGTAACTTCGATCGCGTCGATCATGCCGAGGATCGCGGCGACGAGCGCTTCCCCGCCGACGAGGCCGGCGTGCCGCTGGAACGCCTCCACCCAAACTGTCAGCCCGCGCTTGCGGTGGCACTGGTCGCACCAGTCGCAGACGCCCCAGTCGTCCGGGTCTTCGCCGCCGAACGTCAGGGGGAACACCGGCCGGTGCGAATGGAGCAGACCGACCGAGCCGAGTGCCGGGTGCGTATTCAGGGTATTAACCACGACCGATCGACCGTCGGCTTCGAGCGCGGGGAGCTGGCCGCTGAACGCCGTGATGTGCGAGACGGTGCGATAGGCGGTGCCGTCGATGCTCGGGTAGGGTTGGACCATGGCCAGCAGGTTCACCACGTCCAGGTCTTCGGCCGCGGCGTCGAGCAGGGCCGCGTGCGGCGGCAGAAAGTGACACCGTGCGTCGCCGCTGACCCACCCGTCGGCCCGCCGGTCGTGCCACCGCTCGACGGCGAAGCGGAGCGCCATCTGCCCCGCCCCGAGTGTCACGGTCGTGTCGAGGGCGTGATACTCCGGCCCCTTCGTCGCCTGGACGCGGAGCGGCACACCGGCCGGGAGCGGAATCTCGCACGCGCCGTCGATGGTGAACCACGCCTCGCGGCCGATCCGCAAGCCGCCTCCGACGTCCTCGTTGACCCCGTGAGGGAAGTCGGCGAACCGGCCGAGCGGGGCGTGATTCGTACCGTCCGGTCCAGACACCCGCAGCCGCACGGGCGTGGGTCGGCCAGTGGCGGCGTCGTTGACGCGGAGGTGAACGGTGAGCATGGAGCCTGGTCAGCCTTCCTGTCCGCCGCAGTCGCGGAGGATCGCGCGGAACGCCTCGACGGCAGGGGCGAAGAGGTCCGGCCCGGTCACGCCGCCGGTCGGGCCGCCGCCGCGGAGGTGGGGCTCCATCACGGCGTAGCCGTGGTAGCCGCGCGCCACCGCGTCGCGGATGCTGTGCGGAATGTTGCCGTCGCCGTGACCCGCGAGCACGCCCCACTTGTGGCCGGCGTCGTGGCCGCCGGAGTGCCAGTCCTTGATGTGGAGGTGCGCCGTCCACTCCTTCGTCTGCTCCCAGCCCGCGACCGGGTCGTAGTTGCAGTAGGCGTAGTTGGCGGCGTCGTAGGCGCCTCGGAGGGCCGGGCTGTTCACCGTCGCTAGCACGTCGCGGACGCGCTCCGGCGAGTCGCCGTAGATTCGGTGCTCGTTCTCGTGGAACAGCACCACGTTCGACCGCGCCGCCAGCTCAGCCATCGCGGTCATGCGGCGGATCACCTCGTCGCGGTGAATCGGCCAGGCGGAGTGGTCGAACGACGCGTCGTTCCCCGGAGGGTAAAAGCTGAAGACGCGGATATTTGGCGTGCCGAACACGCCGCACAGTTCGACCGCCCGCTTGAGCTTGTCGAGGTGCGGGGCGAAGTCCGCGTCCACAGGGTACTTGCCGACCGGCGAGCCGATCGCCGACAGGCCGACCCCTTCGCCGTCGATCAGCGTCTTGAACTCGCGGACCTGATCGTCGGAGAGCGCCAGCACGTTGGTGTGGAAGATAGAGCGGAACTCGATGAACCGCACCCGGGTGGCCTTCAGGACCGACACCTGCACGCGCGGGTCGGGCGAAATCTCATCGGCGAACGCACTCAACAGGAACATGACCTGGCACCGTGGGGGATCGGTGCCGCTACTCTATGAACCCGATCCGGGCTCACCACTCCTCCTCGAAGGCCAGCGTTTCGTGTTGCATCGCCAGCACTACGGCCGCGATCAGTGGTGCGAGCACGAGCACGGCCCGTAGGGGTACGACGACCCAGCGCGGCTGGCGGGCGACGGCCGGGATCAGGAACGGTAGCAGCCCGAGCGGGGCGAGCGCGACCAGCCAGAACGACGTGACGGGAACCTGGCTTTCGACGAGGTAGCGGCCGTTGAGCATCAGCCCCGGCAGGCCGACTACGCCGAGCGGCACCGCCCCGCTGGCGTCAGCGCGAGTCGGAAACGTCGCCACCGCTACGCCGGCGGCGGCACACCCGCACATGACCGCGAGGTCCATGAACCGTGCGGTGTGGTGGTAGATCAGCACGGCCGCTGCGGCAATGAACGCGGCCGCGAGGTACGCGGCGACTTCACTCCCGGCGCGATCCCGCGCGACACCGTCGAGTGCGACCCACAGCCCCAGCATCACGACGACGAGCGCAGGCTTCAGCCACGCCACTTCACCCGCCCACGCGGCCGGCACCAGCCCTGGAGCGACGACCGCGACAACGCCGGCGCGGACCGCCCAGACCAGAAGGGTGGCTCCCCAGCGGCGGCGTTCGTCAAGGTAACGAGACACAACAAGGCCGAGCCAGCGCGACACGAGGCCGACCGCGAGCAGTACGAACGCCGCCCGCGGCACGCCGTGCCAATGAGGGGCGCCGGGTTCGGGAACCCACGGGATGACGCGGCCCGCGT
>Ga0335394_10000254_pt1 | contig 54124 bp, 47 predicted proteins | sample MAT03_FD_205741 | JGI IMG/M metagenome (GOLD analysis project Ga0335394, IMG submission 205741) | Freshwater microbial communities from Lake Fryxell liftoff mats and glacier meltwater in Antarctica - MAT-03 (spades assembly) (version 2) ... | reverse complement strand
CAACTGTGGCTTCAATTTTTGCAGTGATATTGTAAAAAGATTTACCAGTGGTGGAAATTTTTAGTAGCTTTTGGTAGTGAGTCATCTAGAACACTGTTATTGATGTTGGTAAGAGCTAATTAGCGGTTGAATCTGCTGGATGTTGCCATTGTTCCACTATTAATTTATGTTGTTTTGAACAACTTTATTCGACTCGAAATAATTAATTACAGCATGAGCGATCGCTTCATTTCCATCCTTAGCAATTAATTCAGATTGCTTTGGTAATTGAGGTAACTCACGCAGAAAATCCCAAGTCCCTTGAAAAAACTCAGATGGGGTGATGATTTGATGCTGATTATAATTTGTAATGCCTTCTATTAGAAAAGTTGCTTCGGCAAAGTCCTCACGGGGGATAGTAACAATAGGTACTCCTAATAGTGAGGCTTCAGCAAAAGTACTGTAACCAGGTTTAGAAACGACTCGCCCACAAATAGGCATAAAATCTACAGGGCGGTATTTGCGGTCATTAATTTTCACTAAATTAGGTAAATCAGGGGCAGATTGATCAAAGACGATAAATTGCCAATCTGGGAATCGCCGCAGGTTATCGTAGGGAATTTGCTGTAAACCCAAGCCGCCAAAGGTTAACAAAATAGTTTTTTCGACTGGTGCAGTTATTCCCCAAAGAGAACGTAAATCATCAGCAGAGTGGCGGGGGGAACCGCCTGTTAAACCGACATCTGTGATATTGTTAAAAGCTTGCATTGGTTCGTGGAAGGGTAGACGAAATAGGCGATCGCACTTTGAGTACCAATCACTAATCCAATCTGCAACTGCTGTAAATTCACCCCCCCAATCTCGATAGATAAAGTCCCAGCCAAAGTTACTCATCATCCAGCAGGGAATATTTGCACCTTTGGCAAACCCAGGAGTCAGGAAGGGAATGTCTGCCAAAATGAGATTAACGCGATTTTGGCGGATAAAATTCACTTCTGAAGCAATGAGGGAATTTTGATGCTTCTTAATATCTAGCAACTTCTCTAAAGTCGCTACTTTATCCATTGTCAAACTATCGGTTTGCACCACACCCAAATCAAATGCACGGGGACGATAGATAAAATCGCCTTCTATATAGCAGTCTAGCAACCAGCGCGGGGCAGTAGTTACCAGAATTAGCAGAACTTCTGGACATAATTTTTGAATTGTCGCAGCTACAGAAGCCATGCGAGTAGCATGACCAAAGCCGTGGTTAGTTATGGCTAAGTATAAGATTGGGCGTTCCATTCATTTTAAAGTCAGGAGTCATTCAATTTTGGATTTTAGATTTTAGATTTTGGATTGAAGTAAAAATCTAAAATCGGCAGAGTTAGGGGTGAAAATTATAATTTTCACATTGATATAGCAGTCCTAAATCATTTGTGAAAATTATATATCTCTTTCTTCTTTTTTCCCTTCGCGCCCTTCTCTAACGAGACGCTACGCGATAGCGTACTTTGCGGTTCGTTTTCAAATTTTATATTTTTCACGAATCAAATAGGACTGCTATAACTTATAAGTAGGTAGGCGTAATTAAACATCTATATCAAACCTCACCCTCAATCCCTCTCCTTGTTATTGTCGAGGGAAGCCGGAGGCAGGGTGAGGTTTGATATTTAATTTGACCCACTTACTTAATTCCTAACTTTTAACTATTTTGCTAAAACTTTGAATCGCCTCAATCAATTGGTCGATTTCCGATTCTAAAGTAAGGTAATGGACGGTAACTCGTACACAGCTAGGATCGGCAATTGTCCGAGTTAATATTCTTTGTGAGTCTAAAAATTGCACTAACTTTAGATTAGGCTGCGGCTGATTATTTGCAAGTTGGAACGAGACTATACCGCTTTCGGGTGGGGAAGTTCGCAAACATTTAACATCAGGTAACGCCACTAAGCGCCGCCAGAGGTAGTCACTGTTTTGGCAAATTTGCTCGTAACGTTCCTGTGAGGTTCCCCATTGCTGATGGATTGCGATCGCTTCTTTTAACCCAAGATACAAGGGATAAGATAATGTAGACACTTCATATCGTCGCCCATCTGGAAGCCAATCGACAGGCTGAGATTGACTATCCACAACAATACCATTCAAGCCAATAAAAGTAGGTTTCAGGCTTTCTCGTGCTTCTGGTCGGACATACAAACCACCAGCACCTGCTGGGCCACATAACCATTTGTGACCAGTGAAAGCATAAAAATCTACTCCCAATTCAGTCAAGTTTAAAGGCAACAAACCAGCAGATTGGGCAGCATCTATCAGTAAAAAAGAATGATTATTCCTGCATACTTCAGCAATTTTGTCAAGAGGTAAAACTTGACCAGTATTCCAGAAAACATGACTTAAGATTACAAGACGGGTATTGGGGCGTAAGTGCTGGACAATGACTTTTACAGGGTCGCCCTCATTTAAAGTTGCCTTTAGGGGACAGGTGGTAACTTCCACCGCGAATCTCCGTGAGATTTCCTGTGTTGTGGCAATTACGCCTGGATGTTCGCAGTCTGAGAGCAGTATATGGTCGCCAGCCCGCCACTCAATGCCCCACATGGCGATATTACAGCCAACAGTGACATTCTGGGTAAGAGTAATTGTTGGACTTGGTGCATGTAACTCAAAAGCGATCGCTTCTCTTGCAGCTTGAGTCTGGGGCGCTATCCAGCGATACACCTCATTACCAAAAGGGCCTATTTGCTGAACATAAGCTTGAGTTTGAGCGATCGCATCCATTGCCCTTTGGGGCATCGGCCCTTGTCCCCCATAATTGAAATAAGTCTTATTCCCCAAAGCCGGAAATTGCTCTCGATGGCTATGCAACCTGGTTTGTGCGACAGAAGTACTGGTCATACCAATTTTAGATTTTAGATTGTAGATTTTGGATTAGTCAAAAGTAATTAGACCTTTTGCAAAAGTCCCTAACACCCCACCCCCAACCCCTCCCCGCAAGCAGGGAGGGGAGACAAAGCGTAGCTTTGGCGGGGTGGGGTTCTTATTTTTGATTTATGCAAGAGGTCTATTGATCGTTAGTTATTTTTTACCCATCCCTCTCATCTCCTCCATTCTCCCACTCCATCATTAATTGTCTAAGTTACTCCCAGACTGTGCTAATTCTTGTTAACTTAAAAGAATGCTAATTAATGCTGAACTCCTACTGCAATATCAACGCTGTAAACGCCGGACTTTTCTAGATATCCACGGTGACAAAAGTCAACGCGATGCTCCCAATGAGTTGCTACGGAAACTGCAACAGGACAAAATCGCTCATCAGCTGAGTACTTTGGCAAAGGTGACTTATCACCAACCAGATTATTCTTATGGAAACTGGGAAGCGGCAGAGGCAGCAACTTTAGAATTGATGCAGCGTGGGGTTGAGTACATCTATAAGGGAGTACTGTTAGCAACTTATTCTGAAGGATACACCCTGCTAAGTCGTCCAGATTTACTCGTCAAACGGCCAGGAAAATCTTGCTTTGGAGATTGGATGTACGTTCCGGCTAGTATTGAACTGGGTAAGCGCCCTAAGCAAGAATATCAAGTTGTTGCCGCATTTCACACCCAAGTATTGGCAACAATACAAGACTTTGTACCAGAAACAGCTTGGCTGATATTGCGTACCAAAGATAGAAATTATCCTGTGGATTTGCTCAAATGGACACCACGGATGCAGCAAATTCTGGAGGATTTTGTTGAAGTTTTAGAGTTACCGAATCCGCCAGAGGTGTTTATTTCTCGGCAAAAGTGCAATCTTTGCCATTGGTATAGTCAATGTTATGCGATCGCTCAATCTGAAAAACATCTCTCATTATTACCAGGTGTAACACCTCTTCGCTACACTCAACTCCAAGACGTAGCCATCACCACACTAGAATCTCTCGCTAACACCAGTCCCAGCACCTTAGAAAACTTGCTTGGTTTTGACAGGGAAGTAGCGCCCAAGCTGATAGTGCAAGCTCAATCTTCACTGGAAAAACGACCATTAATCTTACCCTACCCGCTACCAACAGAAGATATTACATTCACAGCACCCATAGAGCTTTATTTTGATATTGAGGCACAGCCAGACTTAGATTTAAATTATCTTTTAGGGGTTTTGGTCGTTGATAGACTTGCCAATACAGAACAGTTTTATTCGTTTTTAGCAGATAAACCAGAAGACGAAGAATTAGTTTGGCAGCAATTTTTGGATTTGGTTTGGCAATATCCCGAAGCCCCAATTTATCATTTTTGTGTGTACGAGTTTGATACAGTCAAACGTTTGGCAAGGCTTTACAAAACTCCTTCCTCCTTAGTGCGTCCTGTACTGAGTCGATTTGTGGATGTATATGAACAATTAACCCAAAGTGTAGCATTGCCTGTAGAAAGTTATGCCCTGAAAGCGATCGCTCGTTGGTTAGGATTCGAGTGGCGGGAAAAAGAAGCTAGTGGTGCTAAATGTATTTACTGGTATGATCAGTGGCTAGAAACAGGCGATCGCACCTTACTAGAAATTATTCAAAGCTATAACGAAGATGACTGTCGCGCTACCCTCAGAGTGAAAAACTGGCTTGTAAACTTTTTTCAGGATGAATATGGTTTGCGGCTGGCTTAAGTAATTTCGTATTTTTTAAAGGTTTTCAATTAGTTTGAATAGATATTATTTGTAGCGGTATACAGATGTGTAACCCTGCTTTCTTCAACGTGATATCTTATTTGTAATTTTCCCATTTCAAGCAAAAATTTATGCAGTTAATTAAAAATATCTTCAAAATTCCACGAATTATTTACTTTTTTATCACAATTATAATTATCATCCTTTTATTAAAATTTTTACCCTTAAATGCTGTTGAAATCAGTAGCATAGAGTTTATCGGAGAAGCTACTTTAGCAAAAGGTTTAAACTTACAAAAAACTCAAATTGGAGGTTTATCTGGAATTACTTATGATGCCAAAAACAACTTTTATTATGCTATTTCCGATGACCGTGGACAAAAAGCTAATGCCCGTTTCTACACCCTGAAAATCGACTTAAGTAAGGGTTCCCTACAACAGGGTGGAGTTGCTCCTGTCAATGTTACCACATTATTAAATGAAAATGGTCAAACATTTCGCCCTGGTGAAACTGATACAGAAGGTATTGCCTTAACTAATAAAGTAACTGTATTTATTTCTTCTGAAGGCGATGTTGCAAAATTAATTAATCCTTTTATTAAAGAGTTCTCATTATCTTCTGGTAGAGAAATTACCACACTTCCCATACCAAACAAATTTTTGCCCGATAAAAGTGGTCAAAAAGGTATCCGCAACAACTTGGCTTTTGAAAGCCTTACCATCACACCTGATAAAAAGCATTTATTCACAGCTACCGAGAATGCTCTAATTCAAGATGGTGTCGCAGCGAAAGCTAACATCGGTACTCCTTGCCGGATTTTGCAATACAACTTGCTCAACAACCAGCCAGAAAAGGAATTTCTTTACCAAACAGAACCAGTTTCTCCCTTTTTGAATGTGACTGGCAAATTCGCTAGTGGATTACCTGATTTACTTGCTCTCGATAATCAAGGACACTTCCTAAGTTTAGAACGGTCTTTTACTGGTTTAGGATTTGCTATTTCCCTGTTTCAGGTTTCTTTAGAAGGATCTGATGATATTCATCAAATAAATAGTCTTTTAGCAGTTGACTCCAAGAATATTAAACCAGTTAAGAAAAAACTGCTGTTAGATTTGAGAACCCTAGATGTACTGCTAGACAACATCGAAGGCTTAACTCTTGGCCCTAAACTACCTGATGGTCAGCAATCATTAATTCTCATCAGTGATAACAATTTCAACTCCCTGCAACGCACTCAGATACTAGCCTTTAAAATTAAAATCGAAACACCACTAATCAGATTATTACGCCGTTTACTCCCGAATCTAAACCGTTAGTTGTACAGAGGTATCGGGTCTTTACTACCATTTACTTTCTCCTGTGTATTCACGGAATCTACTAGGCAGCTTTATCTAGCTTATTTGTAGTTTCCGTGTAATTTCTCAACCGTACTCCTTAATAAATATGTTAGACAATAGTTAGGAAGTTTTGCAACCATATTAACCATGATTACAAAATATGATTAATTTTCTACAAATTCTGATATTTTTTAAATTTAAATTTAATAATTAGCTAGATTTATTCAAGTATTTTGCCAACAATATTTTTCATAAATGATTTTTATGCCACTAAGTAAAGTTGAGAATATGGTAGAGGAAAAAGCAGAATTAGACGATTACATTGGACAGTTCTTAAATAATCGCTACTTAATCAGAGATTTGATTGGCAAAGGGGGAATGAGTAGAGTTTATTTAGCAGAAGATACTGCTAAAGGTGGTATGGCGATCGCAGTCAAAGTCTTATCATTTAATTTGGCTAACCAGCACATGTCCCAACGCTTTGCCAGAGAGATTTTTATTGGCGCTCAATTGGGTCGCAAAAGTAAACATATTGTTCGCATTTTAAATTACGGCGTTACTGAGGATAAAACTCCATTTTATGTAATGGAATACCTCCAAGGAAAAAATCTCAAACAAATTCTCAAAATTCAGCCCTTAACAATATCGAATTTTTTAAAGATTTGTAATCAAATTTGTTTAGGTTTACAATGTGCCCACCAAGGTATCAGCCTCAAAGGAGAGATTTATCCTATTGTTCATAGAGATATTAAACCAGAAAATATATTCATTACTGAAGATAGTAAACAAGGAGAAATTGTTAAAATACTAGATTTTGGTATTGCCAAGTTTTTAACAGAGCGAAGTGGGATGACTCTGACAGATTCTTTTATTGGCAGTTTACCTTACTGTTCTCCAGAACACATGGAAGGGCGCAAATTGCTAGATGTGCGCTCTGATATCTACAGTTTGGGAGTACTAATGTTTGAGATGCTGACAGGAAAGCATCCATTTCAGATTCAGACAAAAAGTAACTCCTTTGGTACTTGGTATCAAGCGCATCGCTTTCAAATTCCACCTACGCTTGAGGAAGTGAACCCGCAAGTCAAAATCCCGCAGGTGTTAGAAAAAATAGTGATGAGTTGTTTAGCTAAAGAAGTAAGCGATCGCCCTCAAAATATCAACCAAATATTAGAAGATTTAAAAAAAGTTAATGTTCCGATTAATGATGGTTTTCCTAACAATAGCAGTGAGATTATTAAACTTTCATTTCCGGTTCAATTAGTACCTTCAACTTTATTATCAGAAAAAGAGTGTTTGCAGAAGACTTGGCCTAAAAATAAACCAATTGCGCCAATTGGGTTTCCCCATTTACTACAAACGACTGAAAGAGCTATACCAACTTTTTGGGCAATGTTACCCAAACAAGAGATTACAAGGTTTTTGGATAAAATACATGGTACTGAATTTATTAGTAAAATGAATATTTACCCGATGCTATTGTGGGTAACAGTACTATACGACACCCAACCTTCTATGACTAAGTGGCTACCTTATTTTCTAGATTTTAAAGATAATAAAGGCCAGAATATAGCACGTACTTTAGCGGAAGTAGGGTACTATCATCTATTATTTTTTGCCATAGAAGACCCAACTAAATGCTCTCATGTAACAACTTTAATCCTTACGGCTAAACAGCGCCAACAACTTATGGATTGCTTAGACATGAGTCAACATTCAAATGAATTAATTCTGTCTAATCAAGCCAAAAATCTTCTAAAAACAGATTATGAAAAGCTGAAGTTAGACATTTTACGAAAGTTAGCCGCAGATCAAAAAGCTGAGACAGAAGGTTTACAAAATTGGATGGATAAATTTTTGGAGATGTTTTTAAAACTTTTATCACGTTCTTGAAAGTATGCTTTTAAAATCAAAATTCTTGATACCATTACCTAATGATATTTTTATGTGTGTATTGCTAACTTTAAATAGACTCACCAACAGAGGTGAATAAAGTGAATCAGAGCTTATTTACATCTTCAAGTAGTACGGGCTTGCTTGCTAATCGTTATCAACTCAAGCAATTAATTGGTAGCGGTGGCATGGGTAAAGTTTTTTTAGCAAATGATATTTTGTTAGGAGGCACACCAGTTGCTATCAAGTTTTTGACTCAAACTGTTGTCGATAACAAGATGGAACAAGACTTTGCTCGTGAAGCTTTAATGAGTGCAGCTTTGAGCCAAAAGAGCTTACATATAGTGCGGGCGTATGATTATGGTGTGAATGAGAAAGGAAAACCATATTATGTTATGGAATATCTATGTGGGAAGAGTTTAAAGGATTTAATTCCGCTATCACTGCCGATGTTTTTGACTCTTTCCCGCCAAATTTGTTTGGGCTTACAGTGCGCCCATCAAGGCATTAACATTGATGGCAAAATTTGTCCGTTAGTTCATAGAGATATCAAGCCTGCCAATATATTAGTTATTCCTGATCCGATATTAGGTCAGTTAGTTAAAATTCTCGATTTTGGTATTGCTAGATTTTTAAATTATGCATCAACAGCTAGTACAAGCAGGGGATTTAATGGCACTTTACCCTACTGTTCACCAGAACAGCTAGATGGGGAAAAATTAGATAGTCGTTCTGATATTTATAGCTTGGGTGTGATGATGTTTGAAATGCTCACAGGCAAAAAACCCTGGCAACCAGAAACTGATTACTTTGGTGCTTGGTATAAAGCACATCACTTTGAGCAACCAAAAGCAATCGCAGATGTTAAACCTACTCTTCAAATACCTCAAAAGCTAAATAATTTAATCATGTCTTGTATTGCGAAAAAAGCAAGCGATCGCCCCCAAAATATCGCTCAAATTTTGCAAGTATTAAACAGTTTAGAAGAATCTAATTTTCCCAGTCTACCTACAATTTTACCCTCTAGTTCCATCCTTAGCTGTCCTTTAGATTCAGGTTTACCAATTACAGTAGAACAAAGCTGTCGCAAACTTTTGTGGCCTCAAAATAAACCAATTCAAGAAATTGTTTTTCCCCAGCTTATAGACACCGCACAGGGATCTATGACAGCCCTATGGTTGATGTTGGCTAAACAAGAAATCAAAAACTATGCCCTTTCTACCCGTTACAACCAGTTTATCTTCATGACATCCCCTCACCCAATGCTGTTGTGGGTGACTGTACTCTACAATCGGCAATTGGCTCCTAAGTGGCTACCATGCTACTTAGATATGCAAAATCCCCAAAATCTTAAGCTGGTAAGTTTGCTGGCTGAAAATGAACAGTATCCTCTAATTTTCTTTACTCTGGAAGCACCACATTCTTGCACCAACGTTCTCAGCAGTCGCATCGAGCCAACTCAGCGACAAATGTTGAAAAACTGGGCGCAACAAATTCATAGTCTACCGCCAGCTTCTCAACCCCAGTTGAGCAAACAGCTATTAAAGCAGCAGTATAAACAAATACAATCCCGCATATTGCAGCATCTGGAATCACAGCCACAGGTTGTATTATCAGGCTCTATTTAAGGAAAAATCCGCACCTTGGAGAGACGGGACAAAAAGAATTCCTAATTTCTAACTCCAAAACGCTTGACAAGTTGAAAAAAAATAGTGATAATAGCAAAGTTGCCAAACAAGGGACTGTAGTTCAATTGGTTAGAGCACCGCCCTGTCACGGCGGAAGTTGCGGGTTCGAGCCCCGTCAGTCCCGTTTTAAATTTATGAGTAGTCAATCACTGAACTGAACTTCGGTGATTTTAGATTTTGAATTCCCCAAAGGGATTGACCCAGAATTCAGGGTTTGAATATAAGCTACATTTATCATGCTTTGCAAAAGAGAGAATTAACTGTGACTGTCAGAGTCAGAATTGCGCCGAGTCCAACCGGAAATTTACATATTGGTACAGCTAGAACGGCTGTATTTAACTGGTTATTTGCCCGCCACCACGGCGGGAAATTTATACTGCGAATAGAAGACACAGATTTAGAGCGATCGCGTCCCGAATACACCGACAATATTCTTGAAGGGCTGCGGTGGCTAGGGCTTAACTGGGATGAAGGGCCATTTTTCCAATCTCAACGCCTGGATATTTATAAAAAAGCAGTGCAAAAACTGCTAGATCAAGGATTAGCTTATCGCTGCTACACCACTTCTGAAGAACTAGAAACTCTAAGAGAAGCCCAGAAAGCTAGAGGCGAAGCTCCTCGCTATGATAACCGTCACCGCAATCTCACCCCAGAACAACGCGCCGCTTATGAAGCAGAAGGTCGCTCCTCTGTGATTCGCTTCAAAATCGAAGATGGGCGGGAAATTGTCTGGAATGACCTAGTAAGGGGAAAGATGTCTTGGCGAGGTAGCGATTTAGGTGGTGATATGGTCATCGCCCGCGCCTCAGAAGAGGGTAGCGGTCAACCTTTATACAACTTTGTAGTTGTAGTGGATGACATTGATATGCAAATCACCCATGTCATTCGCGGAGAAGACCACATCGCCAATACCGCCAAGCAAATTCTGCTGTATGAAGCAATGGGTGCAAAAATTCCAGAGTTCTCCCACACACCCTTGATTTTGAACATGGAAGGGCGCAAGCTTTCTAAGCGGGATGGTGTCACTTCCATTTCTGACTTTCAGCAAATGGGCTTTATTGCTGAAGGCTTGGTGAATTACATGACATTGTTGGGTTGGTCGCCACCAGACTCGACGCAAGAAATATTTACCTTAGAAACAGCAGCCAAAGAGTTTGGCTTTGAGCGTGTAAATAAAGCAGGTGCAAAGTTTGACTGGGACAAGCTGGATTGGTTGAACAGTCAGTATATCCACAAGACGCCAGTAGATAAACTCACAGATTTACTCATACCCTATTGGGAAGCGGCTGGGTATAAATTTGATGGTGGAAGAGATCGCGCCTGGTTAGAGCAGCTAGTAACTTTAATTAGCCAAAGCTTGACTCGTTTAGTAGATGCAGTACCTCAAAGCCAACTGTTTTTTAACGACACAGTTGAATTTAGCGAAGAAGGTAGTACACAACTGAAGCAAGAAGGTTCTACTGCTGTCCTTGAGGGGATTGTCACAGCTTTGGAAAATCAGCCGCAACTGTCGGAAGCCGCCGCCCAAGACATTATCAAACAAGTGGTGAAAGAGCAAAAAGTCAAAAAAGGCTTAGTAATGCGATCGCTCAGAGCAGCCTTAACTGGGGATGTTCATGGCCCCGACCTGATCCAATCTTGGTTACTACTAAATCAGATTGGTTTAGATAAGTCACGCTTGAGTAAGGCAATAATAGAAGCTAGTTAACGATTACAACAAATTTTAGATGGGTCTGGGAGTGGGGAGTGGTGAGTGAGGGATTATAAGAATTCTTCCCCCATTCCCCATTCTCTATTCCCCGCCTTCACCCAGAAATTTTGGATTGATCGAGTAATAGAGCAACTATAAGAACAAGAAATCATTGACTAATTACTAATGAATTATCCCTAATTTCAAATCTAAAATAGGTAGTCAATTCTCCTCACGTTGGGAACTTTGTGTGTAAAAATAATGTCTTCAAAAATACTTAGAAGCGAACGTAATTACAATGCCGACAAAAGCGCTCAATAGAGGGATGAGATTATCGTTCATAATAGTTACACTCTTGATCACATCGACAGCTAATGCTGCGGTTGATGCTCAGGAAGCGCCAACGATATTTGGAGATGTCACCATTGGCCCTCAGTTTTCTCCAGACCCCCTGACAGTTCGCGGGATGAGTGGTGGTTCAATATCTGGGATTCAAGTAGGTGGGAGAAGTGAAACAGCCACTGGCCCTTGTACCGGATTTGTTGATGAAACACCAGACCACACATTAGCGCTAACAAGTAAATTTGACTACCTAAAGCTGCAAGTGCAAAGTCCTGAAGACACCACCATCATTATCAAGGGCCCCGGTGGTACTTGGTGCAATGACGATTTTGATGGTAAAAATGCTGGCATGATTGGTGAATGGCTGGCTGGAAATTACGAAGTTTGGGTTGGTTCCTACGAAAAAGACAAGTATCTTCCTTACACTATAAAAATTACGGAAGTTAAGTAGGGAATGGGGAATGAGGCATTGGTTATTTCTCTCCCTACTCCCTACTCCCTACTCCCCCTAATGATGATTGAGAGAGGCTGGAACTACACGAGGAGCATTGTAGAAAAATACTCCGTGTCTTTGCATCCTGTTGCGCTCCCTTTTCTCGTGCGATTTTGTATTAAAATTAAGTTAACTTTGATTAAGATTCTTGTTGGCATCGCCATAATGCCCTAAGTGCCTTATGGCAGTGCATATAAGAGATCAAATTACACAAAATGGATTTATAAACATCCGTTTAACAGCTTAAAGTGGCAGAGTGATGAACATTCGGTTACATAAGGCTGATGAATTGTATAGGCATCTAGAGGCAAATTAAGATGAAATTCTCTTGGAAAGTCGTAGTACTCTGGACATTGCCGGCTTTGGTAATTGGCTTTTTCTTCTGGCAAGGAGCCTTTGCAGGCGCTCCTGCTGACATGAGTAAGAATACAGCCAATACCCGCATGACTTATGGCCGCTTTCTAGAATACTTGGACGGCGATCGCGTCACCAGCGTTGATCTGTACGAAGGTGGTAGGACAGCAATTATAGAAGCCCGCGATCCAGACATCGAAAATCGCGTCCAAAGGTGGCGGGTAGATTTGCCTATTAACGCTCCTGAGTTAATCAGCAAGCTCAAAGAAAAAGACATCAGTTTTGATGCTCACCCCATGCGGAATGATGGCGCAATTTGGGGATTGTTGGGTAATCTCATATTTCCAGTTTTATTGATTACTGGGCTGTTCTTTTTGTTCCGGCGTTCTAGCAACCTCCCCGGCGGGCCAGGTCAAGCGATGAACTTCGGCAAATCCAAAGCACGTTTCCAAATGGAGGCAAAAACCGGGGTCAAATTTGACGACGTAGCCGGGATTGAAGAAGCTAAGGAAGAATTGCAAGAAGTTGTCACTTTCCTTAAGCAGCCAGAAAGATTTACTGCTGTAGGCGCACGGATTCCCAAGGGAGTGCTGTTAGTTGGGCCTCCTGGAACTGGTAAAACTTTACTAGCAAAAGCGATCGCTGGCGAAGCAGGTGTACCTTTCTTCAGTATTTCCGGTTCGGAATTTGTGGAAATGTTCGTTGGTGTGGGTGCATCTCGCGTCCGCGATTTGTTCAAGAAAGCTAAAGACAACGCCCCCTGTATCATCTTCATCGATGAAATCGACGCAGTTGGACGCCAACGGGGCGCTGGTATCGGTGGCGGTAACGATGAGAGAGAGCAAACCCTCAACCAACTCCTCACCGAAATGGACGGGTTTGAAGGTAACACAGGCATCATTATTATTGCTGCCACCAACCGTCCCGACGTACTAGACTCAGCCTTATTGCGTCCGGGTCGCTTTGATCGCCAAGTAACAGTCGATCCACCCGATATCAAAGGGCGTTTGGAAATCTTGCAAGTCCACGCACGAAACAAGAAACTAGACACTAGCGTATCTTTGGATGCGATCGCTCGCCGCACTCCTGGATTCACTGGTGCTGACTTAGCCAACTTACTCAACGAAGCAGCAATTCTCACTGCTAGAAGACGCAAAGAAGCTATCACCCTCCGCGAAGTTGATGATGCGGTGGATCGGGTAGTTGCGGGGATGGAAGGTACTCCTTTGGTAGACAGCAAGAGCAAGCGCTTAATTGCATACCACGAAATTGGACACGCCTTAGTTGGGACTTTGTTAAAAGACCATGACCCAGTGCAGAAAGTCACTTTGATCCCAAGAGGACAAGCGCAAGGTTTGACTTGGTTTACTCCCAACGAAGAGCAAGGGTTAATTTCTCGTTCTCAGTTGAAAGCCAGGATTACTGGTGCTTTGGGCGGTCGCGCTGCTGAGGAAGTCATTTTTGGCCCTGCCGAAGTCACAACTGGCGCTGGTGGAGACTTGCAGCAGTTATCGGGAATGGCGCGGCAAATGGTGACTCGTTTCGGGATGTCCGACTTAGGGCCACTATCGTTGGAAAGCCAGCAGGGTGAAGTATTCTTGGGTCGTGACTGGACAACCCGATCTGAGTATTCCGAATCTATCGCCTCTCGCATTGATGGACAAGTGCGAGCGATCGTGGAAGAATGCTACGAAAACTCTAAGAAGATTATCCGTGACCATCGCAGTGTCACCGATCGCTTAGTCGATCTACTCATCGAAAAAGAAACCATTGACGGCGAAGAATTCCGTCAGATTGTGGCTGAGTACGCTGAACTCCCTGAGAAGCAGCAGTACGTACCGCAACTATAATAGTTGACTCTTTTCTAGGCTAATACCTGGGAAGGAGAAAAGAACAAAAAATAAAATGAGGATGGCGCATACCATCCTCATTTTTTTAGGTGAAATTTTATAGTTTTATAACTAGCTCTTTCAAGGTGAAAGCTTTAATGGATAAATTCTTTGTTCAATTCCAGCCGATGCCTGAAATGCTGTAAAAGCTTTGATAAAAAGAGCTACCGAATGGGGACACGGGGATGTATGCCTCTTGATTCAACAAAGTAAGAGCCTTAATAAAGAATTTCTAATTACTTAGCTCCTCCGACTGGAATATCTCCACCTATACCCCACACCCGGTTGAAAGAGCTATTAAAGTTGCTAGAGGATGAAAGCACAAACCACGTACCAAGACCGCCAGGAAAACCTCCATTGTTAGGACGCCACACCACCATATCGTCTCTGCCGTCGTTATCAAAATCTAAATTCCCTATAGGAATATCCCCACCTTGACCCCACGTACGGGTGAAAGAGCTATTAAAGTTGCTAGAGGATGTACGCACAAACCACGTACCAGAACTAGGACGCCACACTACCATATCGTCTTTGCCGTCCTTATCAAAATCTGATTCTCCTATGGGAATGTCTCCAGCTATACCCCAGGAACGGGTGATGGAGGTAGTGAAGTTGCTAGAAGACGTAGTTACGTACCACGTACCATCACTAGGACGCCACACCACATAATCGTCTTTGCCGTCGCCATCAAAATCAGAAGCTTTTGCTACGCCAGCAAGAGCAGAAGCTAAAATCATAGATGCACATAGAGTTGTAAAAAACTTGAATAATTTCATAAAGCAACTCCTGAAAAGTATTACTGGATTTATATAACCAATATCAGGAGTGAGTTTAGGGATTACAAAGTATTTTACAAATTTATACATTGACTATAGATGCTTGGTATTCAAGCTACAAAAACTTAAAGTTATTTCAATAAAATTTAAAATTGCGTCAATTTACCTGAGTTAAATCGTAATGTTGCTTTATTGGCTTCATGAAGTGATAGCTGAGTTTCGTCAGTCAATAGATTGAAAATCCGAAACTGGCAACATGGCTATTGTATATAAACATGTACCCATTTTTATTTGCAGTAAATGAAGTAAATGAATAGCAAAGCTAAATTATTGAGTCTACAGACTTTAAATTAATCTTTGTTGAAAATCAAGATTTATTTACAGATGTGCAGACAGTTTCACCTAGTGAATATCTAAATTTGATTTTCTCTGAACATCTACCATTGGTGACAGCAATAAATACAGAAAAAGCTCGTTCTGAACTAATTATTATGCCTGTTTTAATTGAAGTTAAACGCTTCTTTAAATACCAAATTAGTATATTTTCTGGTTCAGAGTTTAATGTAGATGCTGCTAAAGGCTTAGAAGGGCACTGTGATTTTATTCTCAGTTGTTCACCAGAACAATATGATATTACTAGTCCTGTCGTGACTATTGTGGAAGCTAAAAATGAGAGTATTAAATCTGGTTTAGGACAATGTATTGCGACAATGATTGCATCTCAATTGTTTAACCAGCAACAAGGAAATATTATAAATGAAATTTATGGTGTAGTCACAACAGGAACAGATTGGAAATTTCTCAAACTTTGTGAGAATACCATCTTTATCGATAAGAACGATTACTTTATTAAAGAAATAGATAAAATCTTAGGAATTCTGACAACTATGCTGATGGCTTGCCCTCAATTTTAGTTTGGGGATGGTTCGTACCATCCCCATTTTTTGGGAGCATCTCAATGAGTGTAAAAAGCCTTATAAAACCTCACCCCAACCCTCTCCTTGGTAAGGAGAGGGAGCAAGAATCTTGTTTCTCATCTGGTATATTTGCAAAACTGAGATGCTCCCTATTTTTTATCTTTCCACTTCATCCACTGCCTTGGGAACTCCCGCAGTTAAAACTTCATGTCCATCAGATGTAACTAACACATCATCCTCAATCCGAATACCAATACCAACCCATCGAGGATCAGTCTCTGGTTGGTCTTCTGCTAGTTTGGTATCTGGCACAATATATAGTCCCGGTTCCACTGTCAAAATTTGGCCTGGTTGTAAAATCTGGGGTTTGTCTTCACCATGCTGGTAAACTCCCACATCATGGACATCCAAACCTAACCAATGACTGGTGCGATGCATATAATATGGCTTATATTTCTCTTCTTCAATTAACTTATCAACTTCACCTTTGAGAATGCCAAGTTCAACTAAACCTTCCGTGAGGACGCGTACTGCTGTATCGTGAACTAATTTGAAGGGATTACCTGGTTGCACTTGAGCGATCGCTTGTTTTTGCGCTTCTAGTACAATCTCATACAGTATCTTCTGTTCGGGCGTAAATTTACCACCCACAGGAAATGTCCGGGTAATATCAGAGTTGTAATAACCGTAAGCACAACCGGCATCAATTAGCAGTAATTCTCCATCCTGCATTTGACGATTATTTTCAATGTAGTGCAGTACGCAAGCATTCACACCGGAAGCCACAATCGAAGGATAAGCTGGCCCTAAGCCACCCCGCACTCGAAAAATGCGTTCCATCTCCGCCTGAATTTCGTACTCATAACGTCCGGGTGCGGCGATTTCTTGGGCATAATTATGTGCTTCGACTGCGATCGCTACTGCTTGACGCATCAATGCCAACTCAGCTTCACTTTTGATTAGTCTCATGCTATTGAGTACAGGGCCTGTATCTTCAATGGCGATCGGCCCAGTACCGCGCTTAGGATAAGTCCGCAGTAAGCTTTGGTAATGTCTCAGGATTTGGTCATTAAAAGTGCGATCGCGTCCGAAGTGATAGTAAATCCGACTAGCTTTTTCCAAATACTGCGCCAACTTTTCATCTAACTCGCTAATGGGGTATGCTTCATCAGCGCCATAAATTTCCTTGGCTGCATCTACCCCTGAAAGATAACCAGTCCATACTTCCTTTTCACGATCCTTCGGTTGGACAAATAGCACAAACCGATGTTCTGAATGATGCGGCGCTAACACTGCTACTGCCTGTGGTTCATTAAAACCAGTCAAGTAGAAAAAATCACTGTCTTGGCGATAAACATACTCGACATCGTTGTGCATCACTGCCATTGGCGCACTGCGAAAAATGGCTGTGCCATCACCAATTTTTGCCATTAACTGCTCACGACGCTGCCGATATTCTGCTTGCATAGCTGATGTATTTATGAAAGTATTGTGTTATTTTACACTTTTGACAACTAGAGGATGCACAGATTATGCCTCTTAATAGTTGCTTATCTAAGTTATTCTAACCAATATTTGTTTCAACTCAAGTCATAATTTATTGATGAATAATCAATAATCTTCAAAATTTCAAATACCAGACTTCTCATAAAAGTCGGGTATCTTATTATTCATCGATAATTTAGACTTACTATACAAACAACGATGTAATCCGAATGTGATTATATAGTCTAACTATTTTATGTAACCAAGTAACAATTAAATCAAGATGTATTGTATTTTTTAATTCCAAATTTTAAATGTCAAAGTAAATAGATAAACCAATTATGTTTTGTCTAAAAATCATCATATATACAAAATAGGAAAAATATTTTTAATTGCTTATAAAGAGCTTGCAATTTTTATTAAAATCGGATAAAACGAACATTTTTTATCTTTAAACAATGACATTTATAAATAAAAAATAGTTCTAAAGAAACTTTAAAAACCTGGTAAATGTTATTTCGTTACAGAAATAGATTGCCAAAAAAAGTTAAAAAAATATGACAACCAACCATAAAAACACACCATGTTTGGAACTCAAAATACTTCAGAAAATTCCGATAGACTATGGGCAGCAACTACCCAAAAAATAGAATCATTAGGATCGGTTATTGCTAGTTCAACTCCTCTAACTTCTGATTTGCCTCTACGGAGTAAGAGTTCCTCACAACCACCATCATCTGGATTGCTGTCAGCAAATCCCAATCCTAATCCTTACTTAACTAGTGCGGCGATTACTCCTGACTTTAACGGTGATGGCAAAACGGATAAAGTTTGGGTCGATTCTACAACCGGTGAGATTATCATTCGGTTGATGGATGGGACAAAAGTTGTTGAGCAGGGTTCTCTAGGTAATTTCGACCTATCCGCCTATGATTACAAAATTGCCGACTTTAACGCTGATGGCAAAACCGACTTCTTATTACGCAATAAGACAACCGGTGAGAATAGTATTGTGCTGATGGATGGTACAAGAGTTGGTGGTGCGGCTTCTCTAGCTAGCGTTGATCCCGCCTGGACTCCTCAGATTGGAGATTTTAATGGCGATCGCAAAACCGATATCTTCTGGCATAATGCTACAACTGGTGAGAACGCTATTTGGGAGATGGATGGCGCCACCGTTCTGAATGCAACTGTTCTAGACACTACAGACGCAGCATTTACTCCTACCATTGTTGATTTTGACGGCAATGGCAAGAGTGACATTTTCTGGCGCAATCAGACAACCGGCGATAATACCGCTTGGTTTATGGATGGTACACAAAAGACTGAATTTGCGCTGCAATCACAAGATGCCGCCTGGACTGCTACCCTTGGTGATTTCAACGGCGATTTAAGCACTGACTTGCTGTGGAGAAACGCTCAAACAGGTGAGAACAAGGTTTGGACGATGAGAGGCATCTTAGTCGCAGAAGGCGCTTTGGCAACACTTGACTCATCCTGGACTTCCAAAATTGGTGATTTCAACGGTGATGGCAAGACCGATATCTTCTGGCACAATGGAACCACAGGTGCGAACACCGCTTGGTTGATGGATGGTACAACAGTTGCTACTGAAGCTTTCTTACCGACTAATAACGCGGCCTTGACACCATCTCTTGGCGATTTCAACGGCGATGGTAAGACCGACATCTACTGGCGCGATCAGACAGCAGGTACAGACAATATTTGGACTATAAATGAGACGACAGCCGTTGAGACTCCCATCAGCGACGCAGATAAGCTTGGCCCACAGTGGTATACGTTCTAAAAGCTGGAGTTTGGAGTTTGGAGTTTGGAGTTTGGAGTTTGGAGTTTGGAGTTTGGAGTTTGGAGTTTGGAGTTTGGAGTTTGGAGTTTGGAGTTTGGAGTTTGGAGTTTGGAGTTTGGAGTTAGAAGTTAGAAATCTTCCACTGCTTCCCCTACTCCTCTACTCCTCAAAACTGGTAACTCAAAATTTATAACTCAAAACCTGAATCACGCTATTTTCCGGCAAATCTTTAGGGCTAATGGAAATACTATCTCCGTTGCTACGCCGCACTGTCATACCTTGCATCAAGGTCAGAAAATCATCGAGCGGCGAAATATCGCACGTAGCAGCATCAGCAGCTTGTGTCCGGTAATGGGTAGGAATCACCACCTTGGGATTTAAGATTTGCACAGCCTGCTTTGCTTCCTCAGCATTGTAGGCTTTTGCACTGCCTCCCACTGGAATCAATGCTACATCGGGACGCCCCATCAGGATTTTTTGCTCAATTGAAATGGGTGCAGCAGCTCCCCCCAAGTGTAAAATATTAATTCCGCCTTGCTTCCAACTCCAAGCGGTATTTGAACCAAATTGCTTACCACCTTTGCGATCGTGGTCTATGGCAATTCCTTGGAACTTAATGCCTTTGAACTCGTAAACTCCTGGTTCGTAGATGAGTTTTGCATTTCCCGGTAGTACGTCCACAGCACCTTCATCCAGCAGTTGGCTGCTAATAAGTACTAAATCTGCTGCAACTTTTGGTAGACGATATCCAGCAGTACAACCGACCGCCCGAAATGGATTAACAAGAATTTTCGCACCGCCACCAGTAAAAAGAAAGCAAGTATGACCCAACCACTGAACTGATAAACCGCTAGATTGTGCGTCAGCTTGAGATTCAGAACCCAAGTTAGCAACCAAAGCTGTGACTAACCCCGCCCCAGCATAGCCCATCAACTGTCGTCGTTTCATTAATTATGCTCTCGACTGTAACTGTTCCAGAAAATTTCGCAATAACTGTTTTCCTGAAGATGTCAGGACACTCTCTGGGTGAAACTGGACGCCCTGAATGTGAGGGTACTTCCGGTGTCGCACTCCCATAATGGTGTTATCTTCAACCCAAGCGGTGATTTCTAACACATCTGGGCAAGTCTCACGTTCGATTACCAAACTATGATACCTGGTGGCGGTTAGAGGATTTTCTAATCCCCGGAAAACCCCCACCCCAGTGTGAGACACCTGAGAAGTTTTGCCATGCATCAACTCTGGAGCAGGAATTATTTTACCACCGAACACTTGACCAATGCTTTGATGTCCTAAACAAACACCCAAGATTGGCAACTCTTCTCCTAGCTGTTCAATCAATTTTAGGGAAATACCGGCATCTTCCGGGCGACCAGGCCCAGGAGAAATAACCACGGCTTCCGGCTTTAATGCCCGAATCTCATCTATGGATATTTTGTCGTTACGAAAAACTTTAATATCATCTGCCACTGGGAATTCTGCTGCCAATTCTCCCAGATATTGCACTAAATTATATGTAAAACTGTCGTAATTGTCGATAACTATAATCAAAGCTCATCACTCCTGGTTTTTACCACTCATCAGTTGCAAAGAGCATAGACCAATCTCTCATGCTATTTGTTCGCTAGGGTAAAAATAACGCTAACGTGGATGCGTAAATATAAAGTGCCTACTATACCATAAGCCACTTCCTCAAGATTACCAAGTAACACTTTAGCCAGGATGCTTGGCGCGTAGGCGTAGCCCGTCGTAGACATCGCATTACTTAAATTTGGAATTGCTGATAATGTGTTCTCCAAAAGCGATCGCACAGAGTGTGATCCTCTTACCGAGTCACTTGTTGATGCCTGCGGTGGGCTATTCGGCATCGCAAATCACATCTATAAAGCCGATATAATTAACTTTACTAGAGGAGGGAGCAATAGCGTACCAGCTACTAACACCGCTACCAAAGCAGAGACAAGGACTGCGCCAGCCGCACAATCTTTAGCAATTTTTGCCAAATCATGGTATGTCTGCTTAACGGTTAAGTCCACAAGCGACTCGATCGCGGTATTTAGTAACTCTAATGCCAAAACTAAACCACTCGTTACACCAATTACCGCTATTTCTACCGCTTGCAGATGCAAAAAAACGCTTAAACCGATCGCTAAAGCGCAAACACTTACGTGGATGCGAAAATTACGTTGAGTTTGAAAACTATAGCTGATTCCAGCCCAGGCATATTTAAAACTAACAAATAAATTAGAGGCTACTTTCCAAGAGAATTCGCGTTCGTTAGACACGAGTGTTTGTAACGAGGTGGGTGTTGGTGATGAAGAAATTTTTTGGGACATAGACTTAAAAACACAAGAACAGGGTTGCTACAGTGGGAATATTCGCCGATTTTAATGGCGAAATTAAATTTGAGGTAATCTTTAAGCAATTTTCCACAGAAGTATTATAAAAGTATTACCCAAAATTAACACTATAGAAATACACGAACTACTACTATTCCATGTCAATAGCAATACCTATTGCATTCAGCAATCTCACTTGCTGTTCTAACATTCGCCCCAAACTTTCTTCATCAGGATGATCCCAGCCCAAGAGATGTAGCAAACCGTGACTAGCTAACCAGGTTAGCTCAGTTGGTAAGCTATGTTCCTGCTGTTGAGCTTGACGTTTTGCTGTGTCTACAGACACAATAATATCACCTAAGTATAATGGTAGAGAGGCAAGCATTTCTTTGCTTTGAGGAAAATCTACCTCTAAAGCAGCAAAGGCTAAAACGTCTGTGGGCTTATTTTGTTGACGATATTGGCTATTTAGTTCTTGAATTTGCGAGTCATCTGTGAAACGCAGCCCTATCTCATAACTTGGCGCTGGCGGAATATGAGGGTGAAGTATTTCCAACCAGTGATTAAACCAATTTTCCCAAGTTTCAGGAGGAATTCGGGGATCAGTGTCCCCAATTTTTACAGATGTTGTCGGGGACAACTCGTAAAAATCATCCTCCACATATAGTTCAACGCTCAGGGGCACACAGTCTCCTAGTCTGAGGTTTACGGTTTGTCGTTAGTGAGTTAGGTAAGCAAGACCAACAAGGAGAGCTAAAAGCCCTACGGTAGTCAACGCAAAATGCTTCAGGGAAGTTCCACCCTTCCGCACCATGTTTCGCATGGCGAGTTTTACGTAGCTAGGTTGAGGTTCTGTTGAAGGAGAGTTGCTCATAATTATTTGTCTACAGACTCTTTTATAACTGTAACAGTTGGTCTGGGATAGAATGGCGATCGCCTGTATATAGAATAAGGAATTTCTCTGAAAACGCCCCAAGAAGAGGGAATGCTATGCATCGCGCCAATCTGAAACACTAAAAATAAATCACAAGTGCTAAGTAATATTAAAAATAATTACTTAGCACTTGTAAATAATCCCAAATTATGCAGAAGTATTTTCTACTAATTTATTTTCTTGGCGCAGATAAGCTTGGATGAATGTATCAAGTTCACCATTCATGATATCGCCAATCGCTGTCGTTTCTGTATTTGTACGCAAATCCTTCACCATCTGGTAAGGGTGAAACACATAGTTACGGATTTGGTTTCCCCAGGAGGCTTCCACCATATCGCCGCGAATTTCGGCAATTTCTTGGGCGCGTTGCTCCTTGGCGATGACCAACAGCTTTGCTTTGAGGCGATTTAGGGCTTTTTCTTTATTTTGCAGTTGCGATCGCTCTTCTGTACAGCGCACAGCAAGACCAGTAGGAAGGTGAACAACCCTTACCGCAGTTTCTACTTTGTTGACGTTTTGCCCACCTTTACCACCAGAACGAGTTGTGGTAATTTCCAAATCCTTATCTGGAATATCTAATTGCACAGAGTTATCAATCTGCGGCATCACTTCCACCCCTGCAAAACTGGTTTGTCGCTTACCGTTGGCATTAAAAGGTGAAATCCGCACTAAGCGATGTGTACCCATTTCTGAACGCAAGTAACCATAAGCATAGCGACCAGTAATTTCTAGGGTTGCCGATTTAATTCCGGCTTCATCACCCTCCGACTCTTCAGCTAAAGTTACCTTATAACCGTGAGCTTCGCCCCAACGGGTGTACATCCGCATCAGCATAAATGCCCAGTCTTGAGCATCTGTGCCACCAGCACCAGCACTAATCGTCAGTACAGCACCTTCCGCATCGTATGGGCCGGAAAGTAACTGTTGTAATTCCCACTGATCCAGGTCACGATTCAGCTTAGTGATGGTAGATTCGGCTTCTTGGAGTAGTGCCTCATCGGTTTCTAACTCCAATAATTCAACAACTGCCCTAGTATCTTCTAGATTGGTGTGCCAGCGATCGTATTGCTGGAGGTGGGCTTTCAGGTCATTGAGTTCTTGTAGAGTTTCTTGGGCTTGGGTTTGGTCATTCCAAAATTCTGGCTGTGCTGATATTTTTTCGAGGTCTTGAATTTTGGCTGTCAGTGCAGGTACGTCAAAGATAGTCCTGGGTTTTACCCAGGCGGCCAGACAACGTTTCGATTTCGCGTTTGAGTTCTAAAACTTCCATAGTGCTTGCTGAATGATAGATAGAGCGCTTTAGATTTGAAAATTGCTCTTTATTCTACTTATGTTTATTAATTTTAGCTGTAGTTGGGCAAATTCTCTCCGCACTACTTGTATTAAGTTACAAAAGTTACTTGAAATTATCAAGCGTTTCTTTACCCACTGAAGTAGTGTGATTTAGCTGTTGCAGATAAGCTTTGATTAACAAATCAATTTTACCGTCTAATACCTCTGCCGCAGCAGGTGTTTCTATATTGGTACGTAAATCTTTCACCTTGGTGTAAGGATGCAAGATATATTCACGAATGAGCTTGTTAGATAGAGACTTTATCAGCCGAGGTTGAATTTTGTCAAGCTGGACACCTTGGGCTTGTGCGATCGCAAACAGTTTACTCTTGAGAATAGCTAAGGCTTTCTCTTTGTTTTGCATCAGACTGCGCTCTTGGTCGCAAAGTACACTAATTCCAGTACGAATGTGAACTATATTTACCCATGTTTCTAGACGGTTGACATTCCCCCGATAGCGACAGTAAGTAATTTCCAAATCCTTCCCTGGAATCTCAAAATCAACAGACTCACCCAATATTGGGATAACTTCCACACTAGCTAAACTCGTGTGCAAGCTGTTAATAACATCGAAGGGCTATATCTGTGCCTGTTTCTGATTTGAGGTAGCCGTATGCATAACGTGTTGTAATTTCTAAGGTTGCATACTTAATTCCGGCTTCATTCCCCTCAGAAATCTCTACTAAATGCAATTGGTAATTGTGGCTTTTTCCCCAACGACAGTACATTTGCAGCAACATATATGCCCAGTATTGACTGTCTGCATTATCAACCTCAGCAGCAATAGTGAGAAATACACCTTTTTTGTCTTCGGGGTCAGACAATAATTGTCGTATTTCTGCTGTTTCGAGTTCTTGTTGCAGTTGGGTAAGGTTGCTTTGCACCTCTTGCCACAATTGCTCATCGGCTGATAATTCCAGCAATTCCAACGCAGCCTTGATATCTTCTAGAATCGAACACCAGCAATGATATTGCTGATGTTTGTAGAATATGGAGTATTCAATTTCTTGAAGTACTTCATAAGCACGGGTTGGATTATTCCAAAAATCCGGTTGAGCAATTACTTGATCTAAATATTGAATTCTTGCAGTCAAATATTGGAGGTCAAAGACAGTCTTCGGCCTTCCCCAAGATATTAGACAACTTTTCTACTTCAATTTTTATTTTTAAGAGTTCAAGCATAGTTTTGCTCACTTGAGGCTTAACTTATCTACATATTCTACTGTTAAACAAATGAAAAAAACCGTGGTTGCTAAAAATTTAACCACGGTTTTTACTTTATAAAACTTTACTTGTGTTAGCGTCTACAGACAATTAATCGCGGCCATTTATGGCAATTAGCAACCGCAAGATAAAGACAAACAAGTTGATGTAAGTAAGGTACATCGATAAAGCAGCAGGTAGATATTGGTCATCGCTGTAAGTGCGGGGCAAGATGTAGAAATCGACAACAGAAACCCCAACAAACAGGAATACTCCTAAACCGGAGATGGCAATTTCTAACCAATTTGGCGTGTAAACACCAAACATGGCAAAGCCGAATTGGGCAAGGCACACAACCACCAAGGCGATAACGCCGAGATTGATGGTTTTTGTCAAAGCCATCCCATCTTGTTCAGAGAGATTTGAACCAATTTGACGGGCAGCAATAAAAGTAACGCCACAACCAAGGGCAGCCAACCCAATGCCTTGAATGCCAACACCTTGGGATCTCAAAGCGACAAATATTAAACCACTGAGGGTATATCCAGACAAGAGGCTGTAGGTTGCCAACAGGGGTAGTGCAAGACCCTTGTTACCTTTTTGGGCAACATTTTGGGCAACAAAAAACAAAATTAACTCCAAAATCACCGCACCAATGAAGGTGGGAAAGAATATTTCGGGGTTAGTACGGATAACTCCCAAACCGCCGTAGGTTCCTAATGCCGTTAGCACCAAACCACCACCGACGTAGGGGAGGGCGTTGGCAATCACGTTAGGGCCAACGAGGGCGTGAGATTTAGCCTCACGGATAGCTTCACGAAAATTACTGGTATTGCTCATATTGAAAAACTGTTTTTTAGGAAAACGTTGTGCTTATTCCTATTGTTACCAATCTTTGCGGTTAACAGCCAACGATTTAATATTGTTGCAAAATCTGAAAGGTAGCTTCGTTGTTAAAAATTGGAATCGTCAGTCTCTGAGGATTCGACTGGATCTTTAGTACTGATAGCATACTCTTTAGCCTTGATTGCAAAGGGAAAAGGCAAAGGTAGAGCAACGTCATTGGCAAAATAAGGCCAGCGACTTCGGAGAGAGTGGACATGAGCTAGCTTGTCGCCCTTGATTTCTGGGTGATGAATCAAGGCTATTTCTAAAATTCTGGCTCTTCCAGGTTCCCTGCTGCCATTGTCAAGGCGAGACTGATTTTTTTGTAATATTGTTGTGCCTCGTTCAGTATACAACGCCTTTCTAACGCTCAGGTAGAGCGATCGCTCCCCATCATCACACACACCCTGCCATCGGTAAACTCCACTAGTTCGACTCTCAGGAGAAATCTTTAACAATAGCAACTGGTACGTTCACCCTCCTGTTTAGCAGAAGTGTGACACCCAGCAAACTTGCGTGTCAACAAACTGTTTCTATGTTTCCACTAAGTTTCCGAAGTTTCAATTTTACTATAAATGGAAATGTCCCTCAACACCCAACTAAGTACAAATTCCCGTAAAAATGAGTCGGAATTCTGTTTTTTATAGTTTGGGTTCTGTTGCTCAACCCAACTTCCAATTTGAATTTTCGACCTTTATTAATGACGGTGCGTACTTAGAGATAAAGTTGCCCAGCCTCTTTTGCAATTAATTCAGCACCGATTCACGTTGCTCTCAGTATGACAGATGGGTATTAGGTCAGTTATGCATTTTTAAGCATAAATAGCTAGTTTTTGTTGCAAAAGCTAAATATTATGTGCCATTCAAGAGCTATCTAAAAAACAAAAATAACCTGCAACAGAGAGGTTAGGAAAATCATGCGTACAAATACTGAATTGTGGAGTTAGACCCCTAACAAGTTCAGTGAAACGACGATGGCTTATTCTTCCCTGACTAAGCAAAATAATAACAGCTTAGAAGAAAATATACGCAGCTCTATTTTCTCAGGAATAAGAGTTACAACAAAGGAATGTATATGGCAACAAGTGAGTCCTCTTTACGAACTGATGGTATAGAATTATTACACTTGTACCACCAGAATCCTTCTATTAAACTTCGTAATAAACTTGTACAGTTACATACTGGCTTAGTACGGAAGATGGCTCATAAATTCAGCCATCAATGTAATGAACCTTATGAAGATTTAGAACAAATCGGTTATTTTGGTTTGATTAGGGCTATTGAGCGCTTCGACCCTAGTCAAGGATATGCTTTTAGTTCCTTTGCTGTGCCATATATTCGCGGTGAGATGCTCCACTTTTTACGCGATCGCAGTACTCTATTAAAAATTCCCCGTCGTTGGCAAGAGTTGTACAATGAAGGGCAAAAGATTCGCAAGGACTTGTCCATGTCTTTAGGTCGCCAGCCCAAGGATGCTGAAATTGCCAGCCACCTCCGAGTATCTGTGCAAGAATGGCAAGAAACCAAGTTAGCTGCTCAAAACCGGATGCCTTTGAGTTTAGATGCAACCGCAGTTAACTATGTTGATTGCCAAATAACTTTGGGTGAAGCACTTCCTTGTCCTCGTTCTCATGTACTTTTGCAACAAGAAGAAGAACGCCAACAACTGCAAGGTGCAATAAATATGTTAGAAGAAAAGCCCCGCATGGCAGTTGAAATGGTATTTTTGAAGGAACTTTCTCGTAAGGATGCTGCTAAGAATATTGGCACTAGTCCAATGACAGTAACGCGGTATCTGCAAAAGGGAATTCAGGATTTGATTTGCTATTTAGAACCACAGGTAATGCCAACTGGATCGTAGTGATTAGAGGGGGATGAGGGAGAAGAATTTTGAAATAATTTACTTGTAATACAATTTATGACTTCCCTGCAAAGAAAGACTAATCGGCTCTACCGATCCCCTTATGGTAATTAAACCTCAATCAGGGTGAAAGTCTTATAAGGCAAGGCTTATCAAGCTTCAACATATTATTTTGGTTGAAATACTTACGGGGTAAAGCTTTTAAGGATTTTCAACCCGATTTTGCATAAGGGGATCGGTAGAACCGACTAATCTTGTGCCTTGGCAATGGGCTTTGATTGGTTCTGGTTCTACAGTAATACTTGCTCTTGCAGGTTTAGGACTCTGGAACTTAAGTCGTTATATCATTTTAGGTTTTGAGTTGAGAATTTCTTTCTCTTCAAAAGTTCTGTTAATCCATCTATCCCATTCATTTTTGAAATTGGTATTAGTAGAAAAGTAACTGACTAATGAAAAATGACAAATTATCGAGATTTTAAATCAGCGATCGCACCTTTGGTCATGGCAGCAATAGCTTGATCTGTCGCTTTTGGCAAATGATAATATTTACCGCCTGCTGTTTGCGATAATTCTTTGGCAAAGCCAGTAGACACAAATTTACTTTCCGTATCAATTACTAATAGTTGCATCCCCAAAGCCCGGATTCTGGCTGCAATTTCTAATAATTCTCCTTTAATATCTGGCTTTTCTCCTGGTTCTAGCTGTTCACCCAAAGAACGCGCTAAGGGAATATTACCCCGCCCATCGGTGATTGCTACAAGGACAACTTGCCCAATATCTCCACTCATCTGAGCATTTAAGCCGACGCGCACAGCTTGAGTTAAGCCATGCGCTAAGGGCGAACCCCCACCACAGGGCAACCTTTCCAAGCGGTTACGCGCTAAGGCAATAGAACGTGTTGGAGGCAATAATACCTCTGCCTGTTCTCCTCGGAAGGGAATTAATGCTATTTGATCGCGGTTTTGATAAGCTTCCGTCAACAGTTGCATCACCGCACCTTTAGCCGATTGCATTCGGTTCAGGGCCATTGAACCAGAAGCATCTACTACAAATACTACCAATGCTCCTGCTTTCCGTACCAGGCGTTTTGAGCGAATATCAGGCCGTTCGACAATAACTTTTCTATCTGGTTGTCTTTCTCTTCGTGCTTTTTGATAAGGAGCAGCTGCTCTCAGGGTAGCATCTACTGCAATGCGTCGCGCTTTCCCCTTGGGTAACATTGGCTTAATGTAACGTCCCCTGTCATCGGAAAAGATGACACTGCGACTACCAGATTTACCTTGCCGCTTCGCCATTTGAGTAAAATACAGCACGTTGTCATCAAGGATTACCCCTTCAGGATCAAAGATAAACTCTTCCGGGATGTCGGGGGGTTCTTGCTCTTGATTTTCTTCCTGTTCTTCTTGTTCTTCCTGTTCTTCCTCTTCAGATTCGTCCTGGGGTTCTTCTTGATTCTGTTGTGGTGGGGGTGGAGGCGGTGGTGGTGATTGTTCGGGTGGCGGTGTCTGCACAACTGTGGCGCGTGGTACAATCACCAATTCCACAGCACGGCGCAAATCTTCGGCATTAACTGTTGTTCGTCCCTCCAAAGCCGCAGCAGCTTTGGCAACCCGCGCGGCGAATAACTCGGCGCGATGTCCCTGAACTCCTCCACGAATGGCCTCATCCACTAAGTAAGCAATTTGTTCGTGGGTGATAATTACTTCTTTTAACCATTCCCGTGCCAAGATGATTTGGGTTTTGAGGGAGTCTAAATCTTCGTTGTACTGTTTGAGGAAGTCTTGGGGAGATTTAGAATAAGCGATCGCAACTTCAACTGCTTCTACTCTTTGATCTAAGCCGAGTACACCATCAGCAGAAAGTGCGATCGCAATTCTATCTAGCAAATGCTCCCGTAATCCGCCTTCTTCGGGATTGTAGGTGGCAATAAATAGGGATTTGCACGGATGCTGAAAACTAATCCCTTCCCGTTCTATCTGGTTGCGTCCATCAGATAATACTGTTAGAAGCTGATTTGATACTTGGTCATCTAATAAATTAATTTCATCTACGTACAGTACACCCCGGTTTGCTGTAGCGAGTAATCCAGGCTGAAAAATCGTATCACCTTGTTTTACCGACTTTTCAACATCCACTGAACCTAATAGTCGGTCTTCTGTGATACCTAGAGGAATTTGCAAAAAAGGCGCAGGGATAATTTCGACGGGCACATCTTGAATGTCTTTGTTTGCGTACTCCGCTAAAAGTTGATCATCCCATTCTTCGGGGTGATTGGGGTCGCAATTACTGATTGAACCTTTGACAACTTCAATCGGCGGTAGTAGAGCGTGGATAGCACGAGCCATCACAGATTTTGCCGTACCGCGACGACCTGCGATCGCTACTCCTCCCAAACCAGGATCAACGGCTGCTAACAGCAAGGCTAATTTAATTGCTTCTTGACCGACTACGGCACTCAAGGGAAAGGCAGTGATTGTGGGGTTGATAGTAGGCGCAGGCATTGTTTGCTTTTATAGCGAGTCTCGGCCTTTAGCATACCAATTTCTGACACATTTAGAATAAGTATTATGGCAATAAGAGAAAGGTAAGGTTATGAGTATTGCTCAGGCTAAACGCTTCACACTGAATGAATACCACAGGCTTGGAGAGTTGGGCTTTTTCCATGAAGATGACCACATTGAGTTAATTAATGGGGAAATTATTGAAATGGCATCCAAAGGTAAAGCCCATGAAACTTGTTTAAGGAATTTGTGGAAGCAACTCCCAAAAATTGTAGGAGATAGGGCAACTTTGCAATCTCAAGCCCCGATAACTTTGCCACCTAACAGCGAACCTGAACCAGATTTTGCGATTGTTCAAAACCGAGATGATAATTATCTCTCGGCTCACCCTAAAGCGACTGATGTATTATTGGTGATGGAGGTTTCCGATTCTTCTTTAGCTTATGACCAAGATGTTAAAATACCTCTCTATGCTAAAGCGGGTATTACTGATTATTGGATATTCAATTTATTCGATAATTATTTAGAATGTTATAGTGAACCATATCAGGATAATCTTGGTAAATATGGTTATTCAAATAAGCGAATTGTCTTGTCCACTCAGGTGATAAATTTTCCTTGTTTTCCTGATTTGTCTCTTGATTTAGCTAGGGTGTTTCCCGCTAAAGCTTAATTTTTAAACTTTGTTATAGGATTCAGTCATAAGACAAAGGAGCAAGTTTTATGGCTTATAGTGATTTTAAACTTATTGAAGTTATTGATTCTTTTGGGTTAGTTATCCACGAGTCATCTGGACTATTTGCAAATGTACAGGAGCAAGAATGTAGTGATTTATTATCTACCATTCTTAGGGAAAATGTTGACTTAGCAGTAGCAATAAGTTCGGAAAAAGCTCGGAGTGAAATGATAATTAGTCCAATTCTATTAGAAATTAGACGCAAATTTAATTATGAAATAAGCTTTTTTTCGGGAGTTGATTTTACTGTTGATAGCCAGCGAGGATTAAACGGCTTTTGTGATTTTATTTTGAGTCTTTCTTCGGAGCAGTTGCTTGTACGCAGTCCGGTTATTGTCTTAGTAGAAAGTAAAAATGAGAATTTGAGGTCTGGTTTAGCCCAATGTATTGCCGAAATGGTAGCGGCTCAGTTATTTAACGAGAGAGGTGGAAATCAAATCAAAGCTATATATGGTGCTGTTACTATCGGTACTATCTGGCAATTTCTCAAGCTTGAAGGTAATGTAGTTTCGATTGATTTGAGTGAATATTATATTAAGGATGTTAAGAAAATCTTAGGTATTTTGTATAGTGCGATCGCGCAAAGTAAACCGTAAATTATTGATTAGCTAGAATATTTTTTAGATAAATGGTTGCTTTGAGAGAATATCATAGATGATTCTTAAACTTCATGGATGACAGGCAACTACGCATCTACATTTTGACGAATTTTTATGAATAAGTATATTGACAATCCAAGGTCATCCATGTAACTCTGTATATTAAGACAGAACAAACAACTGCACTTTAAAACGCAGGTTTTTGGTGTTGTCTCAGCAGCAGAATTCCTAGTTTCCTGCCAAGCTTCGCGTCATCCCTACGGCTGAATTTTCAGCCCGATGTCAGGTCAACTGATTGACTAGACATTCAATGGGAAGACAAGATATTTGGATGAATATTCAGGGGAAGGTATGACGCGAAACTTGCTAGGAGACTGGGAGTTCTACTGCTGAGACTTAAACCAAACGAAAGCGACTGTAGAGAGCTTTATTGTAGGGTAGTACTTTTTGAGTATAAGTTCCTCGTATAAAGCTATGCTGCTACTAGATGTGTAATTTGTTGAAGCTGTCCAGTTCACTAAATAAAACTGGATAAATTACAATGACACACGCTGATCAATCTTCCAAAAAACAAACAAGCCAGCAAAAAAATTATATCGGTATTTTGGCCGATATTCAGAATGTCTCTTCAATTAAAGGAAAGGGTCATTTATTGCTGAAATTTGCCCAATCTAAAGGGCGTATATTCTGTAAAAATGTCTACTATAATTCACACGATATAAACCAAGTTTGTACCAAAAATGAGCTAGAAATTCTTGGTATGAAGGGTGTTAATGTTCCTGATTATTCAAATAATAGTGCAGATTATCGATTGATTGCTGATTGTGTTCAAGCAGTTGCCTTTAATCCTTCTCTAAAAACAATTATCCTATTTTCAGGAGATTGGGACTATGCCGGCTTAATTTGTATTCTCAAATCTTTGGGTAAAAAGGTGATAATTTTTGCTCAAAGAGGTAGTGCTAGTCCAAATTTAATTAAACTGGTTGGTAATGATAACTTCCACTTTTTAGATGAATTACCTCAGCTAGTTGGCAATAGTAATAAGGCTCAACCTCAAAACACTGATATTGTGTCTCAGATTACTTACAATGAGGCTATAGAGTATCTAACTGAAGCTATCAACACTGCCTTAAGCCAAGGTAAACCTACCGTATTTGGTCGCATTGATAAATTGATGCGTCAACTTTGTACTAACTATCAAGGATGCTCATCAATTTCTACAGATAATGGCAAGAAATTTAAGAGTTTTGGCCAGTTTGTTGATGCTGCTGTAAGAGATGGTAAAGTCCAAAGGCAAGGTCAGGAATTGTTTTTAATCGAGTTAGACAAACTAGCTGCTTAAAATAGCTTTTAAAAACCCAGTTGAGTAAAAGCTGGGTTTTACCAATACCGCTATCTGCGGTTTTTTCATGTCTGAAGACAATAGCACTCGTAAAGTTTCCCAATAGTCAGTTTTCCCAACAAAACACAAGATAAAAATGCACAAACTTCTAATATTCCATAATGAAAAACTTCTTCGCCGTGCGCTTACTCACCGTTCTTATGTCCATGAAAATCCCGGAGAAGGTGAACACAATGAACGCCTAGAGTTTCTCGGTGATGCTTTGCTGAATTTCTTAAGTGGCGAATATCTATACAAGTGTCATCCAGAAATGGGAGAAGATGAATTAACCCGGCGGCGTTCCGCGCTGGTAGATGAGAAGCAATTGGCAAAGTTCGCTGAGGAGGTAGGTTTAGACTTTAGGATGCGGTTAGGAAAAGGCGCTATTCGAGACGGAGGCTTCCAAAATCCTAATTTGCTCAGTAGCACCTTTGAAGCAGTCCTTGGTGCTTACTATTTGGATAATGATTCCAATATTGAAGCAGTTCGCGCAATTATAGAACCGCTATTTGATTCTGTAGATCCTAAGCATATAGTTGTGTCTCGTTCTAATGTAGACTCAAAAAATCGCTTTCAAGAATGGGTGCAACGCAACGTTACTCCAAATCCCCCCAAATATTTTACAGAACAAATAGGAGGCCCTTCTCACGCGCCAGAATTCATAGCAAAAGTATTGGTAGATGAAAAATTTTACGGCGAAGGTAAGGGACGGAATAAGAAAGACGCAGAAAAAGCTGCTGCTGAGGATGCGCTAGATAAGTTGAAAAAACAAGGGTTATTGTAAAAATGTTTTTTTGTTTCTACGCCTCTGCTTGAAACAAAATCAGAACCAGTTGAAGGAGAGTTGTTTTAATTAATATACTTTGATATGCCTGCAAGAGATATTTATCATGATGCTGTTAAGAATGCCTTAATTCAAGGAGGTTGGATAATTACAGATGACCCTCTACATTTAAAGTGGGGTCAAAAAGATATGTATGTAGATTTAGGAGCTAAACAACTCTTAGCCGCAGAACAAGGAACTAGAAAAATACAGCAGATTGCAACTTGGTGAGTACAGATGATCTTAAGGGCACAGCAGTGCTGTGCCCCTACCTGTGTACTTCATTTACCTAATCTGGGTACAACGAGATGATACAGAAGATGCCGTGACTTACGAATTAGTAGGAGCAGGAATTCCCAAAGAGAAAATTGTCTTAGGATTTCACCCGCAAAATGTCAGGCAACACACGGGATATGCTATTTTATAAGTTTTAAATATACTTTAAACTTTCTCACATCTTCATTTCTAAAGGCAAAATTACGGTGAAGGTAGAACCAACGCCTACCTCAGAGACTAGCTTAATTTCACCTTCGAGTAGTTTTACTAACCGCGAGACGATCGCTAATCCCAATCCTGTACTATCGGGGAGATAGGGACGATCACTACAACTTACGCGAAAGTAGGGTTCAAATATCTGGGCTTGATTTTCTACTGCAATACCAATTCCAGTGTCAGAAACCGCGATCGCCCATCTCTGGTTCTCCAACACCTGACACATTATAATAATAGTCCCCGACTCTGTATAGCGAATCGCATTACTAATAAGATTTGTAACAATTCGTTGGCATTGAAAAGCATCTGTGATTAATTCTTTGGGAGCGCGATCGCAATCGACTACGACTTTTAAATTTTTCCCACTAGCTAAAGGTTCCAACATTTCACAGACATTATTGATTAATTCACGCACATCGGTAGGCGCTTGTTTGAGTTTTATCTGTCCTGCCTCATACCGCGAAAGTTCTAATAGATCGTTGATGAGGTGGAGTAATTGTCTACCGTTGCGTAGTACCCGCTCAATATGTTCGAGATTAGCAGAGGTGTCTTTTATCTCAGTCTTTCGTTGTTGGCGTAAAAACAGATCCGAGTAACCAATAATGGAAGTTAGAGGATTTTTCAATTCGTGGGCTAGCTGTGAAAGATACTCTTGATTTGCGCTCATTAAGCGCGTGAGTTCTTGATTATGGAGCGTTAGTGATAAGTGTAACTTCTGTAATTCTCGTAAGCGCTCCTCAACATAACTCTTAAAACACCGAGCGTTCGCTTCGTCTATGATAGCGTCAATCAAACGCATGGAACGAATTATCTCTACAGGTGTTCCCCCTACTAAATCTACTTGTAGAGCATCAAAAATTACTGTTCGCAGCAGATGATATTCTCTGGAAATTTCTGCTGGGTCAAAGCCTTGTTCAGCTCGAATAGCTCCATGCTCTAAACTGGCAATAACTATCGATTGAATATTATTCTCCTGGGATTTTGAAAGCACTGTCACCATAGCTTTCAACACATCAGGGATATGATTTTTGATCGCTGTGTAAGATAGGCCATCAGCACTTTCAATTTGTCTATCCTTGCGAACTGCTACTATCCATTTATCAAGGATGGTGTCCCTTTTTTCAGCCAGTACTTGACTAAAATCCATTATGTTAAATTCAGCTAGGAGATAGATGAGTAAACTTCCATATCCAATTAGTTTAGCGAGTGCAGCGAGTTTTTACCAAATTTACCAATTTTGTTCACCTACCAAAAGCAATAGATTGTACATGCTCTTATGTTTGCTGATTAACTAACCGTATATAAAATTTTTCAGTATAATCTATATTTGTTGTATTAAAAAATATTAATCAAGCACGTAACATACTTGATCCTTGGCTCGACTATATTGTTTAGCTGTCTATACAAGGAGTTAATTCACAACACAACTAAAAATATAAGTTTGATTTGTTACAAAAAACCAATGCTAACACTTAATTTTGGTATTAAAATTAACAACATTTATCATAAGATAGATGGCTTTTACTGAGCATCGATGTTATATTGTGCATAATTTAGTATCCATTAGAGTAAGTCAGCCTAATTCAGCGTGTCACAGTGCATAACGCTGGAGCGGAGGAACCAAATTGTGGGGCGTATCTCAGAGAAAGTGAGGAGTTGAGAGTGAGGAGTTAGAAGTTACTAATACTAAATATTTAACTCATAACTCATAACTCATAACTCATAACTTTCTTCAGAAGGGCATCTCTCAGCCCTAGCCCGTCAGCTAACTTCGTAGGCATTGAGAGGAGACTGAAGAGACGGCATTTTTATAATGTTCCGATCTCATCGGTGTCCAAGGCTGGTACTGCTCGGATTTTTTGTACCTGCACTTAAATCTGTTGAGGTCGTAAATGATATTTCAATTAAATTTAGCAGCTTGTCCAGCGATCGCTGGACAAGCTGCTTGGAAAAAGGCAAAACCTGTTATCGTTAGAGATGTCTTCTTTCTACCTGTGTTGGGGTTTTTAGCAATAATTGTCTTGTGGTGGATTATTGCACTTGCCAACCATGAATTGATGCCCACCCCGCCAGAAGCGTTAATTGCTAATCTAGACTACATCTTAAATCCTTTCTACCAGCGAGGCCCAGGCAACTTAGGAATTGGTTGGCTGTTGATTGCAAGTCTGCGAAGGGTATTAATAGGCTTTTTGTTAGGTGCGGTAGTAGCGATTCCTCTGGGGTTTTTAATTGGCATGTCTAGACCGGCCATGCTAGCGCTCAATCCGATCATTCAAATTTTTAAACCTGTATCGCCTTTAGCTTGGCTGCCCATCGCCTTAGCAATTTTCAATTTAGCAGAACCTTCCGCCATTTTTGTCATCTTTATTACCTCCTTATGGCCAACAATTATTAATACCGCTTTAGGAGTTTCTAGCGTTCCCACAGATTATTTAGATGTAGCACGAGTGCTAGAAATGCCCCGTTGGCGGCGGATTACAAAAATCATTTGGCCTGCAAGTTTGCCGTATATTTTTACAGGTTTACGAATTAGTTTAGGCATAGCTTGGCTGGTAATCGTTGCCGTAGAAATGCTTACAGGCGGTATTGGTATCGGCTTTTTTGTCTGGGATGAATGGAGTCGTTTAAACCTGAGTTCAGTCTTTTTAGCTGTGTTCATAATTGGCTTAACTGGGTTAATTCTAGATTACGCCGTGGACAAAATCCAAGAATTAGTAACCCACCGCCCTAAAACTTCCAACTAACAAAATTTGGCTGCTATCAAAACAGCAAGATATAACGTGACTCTGCGCTTGTAGCATAAGCAATTAATCACCAATGGAGCTACAAAAATGGGTGATATTAACTGGACTCGGCGAGATATTATCAAGGGAATAGGAGCAACAACGGCGGGAATAGCGCTGTCCTCCTGTGGAATTTCAGGAGATAGATCCGCCAAAGGACTAACAGAAGAAGCTTTAGCTGTACAACCAGTAGTTAAAAGCGGCGACCTAGAAAAAGCCGATCTTACAGTTGGTTACGTTCCCGTTAATGATTGTGCGCCATTTGCGATCGCCTGGAAAAAAGGTTTCTTCCGCAAGTATGGTTTGAACGTTACACTCAACCGCGAAGCCAGTTGGGCCACCTCCCGCGATGGTTTAATTTTTGGTCGCCTGGATGCTTCACCTGTAGTATCTGGTGCCGTCACCAACGCCAGAATTGGTGCTGAAGGCGCACGCCACGCCCCCTTGTGTGCAGCCATGACCATACACTGCCACGGTAACGCCATGACAATGAACAAAGCCATGTGGGATTTTGGGCTGCGTCCGTGGTATGAGTATCAAGAAAAATATGGCGATGGCGCTTTAGAAGCCTTTGGGCGCGATTTCCGAGGCTACTTTGACAAGCAACCGCCAGAAAACAGAGTTTGGGCAGTAGTATTAAGTTCCTCCATTTACGAATACTTTGTCCGTTACTTATCCGCCGCCGCAGGTGTTGATCCGCTTAAAGAGTTTCGCGTCATCATCGTTCCGCCACCCCAAATGGTAACAAACGTGCGGATTGGTGCAATGCAAGCTTACATGGTTGCGGAACCGTGGAATACACGAGCAATAACAGGTAATGAAAACATCGGCTTTACCTTTGCACAAGGCAAAGAAGTCTGGTTGGGACACCCAGATCGGCTTTTGGGGGTGATGGAATCTTTCATCGACAAATATCCCAAAACCTATCGTTCTTTAGTCAAGGCGATGATTGAAGCTTGCCAGTATTGTAGCAAAGTAGAAAACCGCCAAGAAGTAGCCGAACTGATAACAGACCGTTCCTTTACAGGTGCAAGACCTAAAAAGAAAGATGCCCCAATTGCGAAATTTACAAGTCCGGGAATTCTCGGCAATTACAACTATGGCGGCTTTGACGGCAAAGACCGCACCATCAAAGCCGATGACACCACGATTTTCTTCGATATTCCTGACAACCTTCCTAAACAGCCAGGAGAACACTCTACATTTTTATGGAGATCGAGAAGTCTCTGGTTGATGACACAAGCAGCCCGGTGGGGACAAATTAAGGAATTCCCCAAAAATGCCGAGAAACTAGCAGAACTTGGCTGGAGAGCAGATTTATATCGAGAGATAGCATCTGAAATGGGCATCGAATGTCCCAAGGATGATTACAAGGTCGAACCACCAGAAGTATTTATAGATAAGAAAGGCTTTGACCCCAGTGATCCTGTGGGCTATCTGAATAGTTTTGCCATCAGGGCTAACGCTCCCACTAACTTTTTCATGTCTTAAATTTCAAGTTCAAATATTGACTAATGACTAAATTAGAAAGGAGCATTTGAGGATGAATTATACTTCATTACCTATTAATACCTACGAAGAAGTCATGCCCCGCAATGGATTTTTAGAAGTTGAAAATTTAGTCAAGTCTTATCCAACACCTGATAAAGATGATTTTGTCGTTTTAGATGGGGTTAATCTGACGATTGGTGAAGATGAATATATTTCTGTAATTGGTCACTCTGGTTGTGGTAAATCAACATTACTGAAAATTATTGCTGGTTTAGAAAAAGCAACTTCAGGCTCAGTAAGGCTAGATGGACAAGAAATTCATAAGCCAGGAGCCGAAAGGATGATGGTATTTCAGAACTATTCGCTGTTACCTTGGTTAACTGTGCGAGAGAATATCCGTTTAGCTGTGGATGAAGTGCTAAAAAATGCTAATAGGGCTGAAAAAATTAGCATTGTCAATCAACACTTGGCAATGGTAAACTTGACGGCGGCGGCTGACAAATATCCTGATGAAATATCTGGAGGGATGAAACAACGAGTAGGTATTGCCAGAGCTTTAGCAATTCGTCCCAAAATGTTGCTGATGGATGAACCTTTTGGGGCACTAGATGCGCTAACTCGTGGCAAATTGCAGCGGCAGGTATTGGATATTTGGGAAAATAATCGTCAAGCAGTGATGATGATTACCCACGATGTAGATGAAGCAATTTATATGTCCGATCGCATCGTCTTGATGACCAATGGCCCATCTGCTAGTATAGGAGAGATATTAAAAGTTCCTTTTGAGCATCCACGCGATCGCGCCGCCATGCGAAACTCAAAAGAATATTTTGAACTCCGCAATCACGCCCTGAATTTTCTTGATCGATATTTTGCCCAAGACGAGTAAATTAGATTATCATTTTTTTTAGTGGGTAGCCTAATTCAAATTCATGAAAGCTGAATTTGGAACGGAGGAACCAATATTTGGGGCTAATCTTACGAGAGACACCTTCCAGTCTTAGCCCGTCAGCTAACTCCGTAGGCAATGGAAGGAACCCCCAAGACTTTGGCTGTAATACAGTTATTATTGGGGTTTCCTTGACTTATTTCAGATTTGAGATTTTGCTTATCGTCACTCAATCTAAAATCCAAAATCTAAAATCTAAAATTTGTCCCCCTGCTTCTCATTGTTAATTCATTTCATTGGGAGAAGTAAAGCTGTGCAAATTAAGCCAATGTTAGCACGTCTGCAAAGTGCCACAGGCCGAGATGACTTAATTGAACAAATGGTACTGTTGCCAGAACCAAAAAAACCTTTTTCTAAAAAACCTCAACAAGCAAAAGCAGTTAATTTAATTGTTGCTTATGACGCATCTCCTAATAGTCATACGGCGCTAGATATTGCTTTTTGGATTGCCCATCAAACGCGTTTAGCCACCAATGCAGAAGTCACAGTTCAAGCCGTTTATGTGCTAGAAGACAATCAAAGTAGCCACTATCCAAATGTCTTGAGCTTACCAATACAACAACCTCCATTTGAGTACCAAATCAGTGAAATATCAAAGTCTGCCACACAGGTATTAACTCAACCCCAATTGCAGACAGTGGTAACTCCCCTGCAACAAGCAGATATAATTCTCTGGCAAGCCCGAAGTCTGGCTGAAGAATGGCAGGGTTGCTTCAAATCTCATTTACGGTTTGGCTGCATTTCTACAGAACTTAAAAAAGTTGTTGAATCAGAAGCTGCCGATATTCTGTTTCTGGGTTGCAACTCTGTCAATCATCCGATGATTGAGGCACTAGGTTCTAATTTCCCCTGTGCCGTTTTGGGTATTCCCAGTTGTATTGATGAATAATCACTGTTAAGACTTGCAGTAATTTTTATCTAATTGTAATCATAGATAAGTCACCTATAATTAGGTGGCTTTTTTCGCTAATATGCAACCAAATAAACTTCGGGAGGTAGGATGTGGAAAATTGGCAAGCAATCCTCAGCGTGATTACATTTATAAGCGTCATTATTTTAGTGATGACGGAATGGGTACATCTCACTATTGCGGCATTACTGGGAGCATTGTTATTAGTTTTTACCAACGTCATGTCTTTACAAGAAGCTGTTGGTTACATCGGCAGAAGTCATGGAACACTCGGTTTATTCTTTGGAGTTATGGTGTTAGTGCGGGCTTTTGAGCCTACGAAGATATTTGATTATTTAGCTACTCAAATAGTACTCATAGCTAAAGGGCAAGGCAAGCGTTTATTACTTGGTATTGTAGCTATTGTTACGCCCATCTGTGCAGTATTGCCAAATGCCACAACAGTAATGTTACTAGCACCTTTAATTCCACCAATGGCTCAAGAAGTAGGAGTAAACTTTGTACCTTTACTAATTTTAATGGTGTTAGTCGCCAATAGTGCTGGACTGCTAACTTTAGTTGGAGATCCAGCTACATTTATTGTTGGCGATGCTGTGAATATCAGCTTTACAGATTATTTATTGAAATTGAGTTTAGGAGGAGTAATTGCCATTGTCATAGTAATAGCAACACTACCATTTTTATTCCGTAAAATTTGGAATACACAGTTAGATAATCTTGAAGAACTGCCACATCCACAAATCAATCATCCACGAGCTTTAAGTGTCGGTGCAGTTATTGTATTTTTCGTCCTGCTATTTTTTGTTATCGGAGAATCTCTACCAGTTCCCATCTCGCCTGCTGCGGCAGCTTTATTAGGGGCAGCTTTAGCTTTGCTTTTATCTCACCATAGCAAAATAGATTCAGTTAACAACATTCTGCGGGATGTAGACTGGAGTACATTAATATTTTTTATGAGTATTTTCGTGTTAATTGGAGGGCTAGAAAAAACAGGTGTAATTAATGGTTTATCAGGAGTATTGGCAGTAATTTTAGGAAAAAATATTTTGCTAGGTTCCCTAGTTTTGTTATTTTCTGTGGGAATATTATCCAGCGTAGTGCCCAATATCCCTTTAGTAGTGGGGATGGTGCCCTTACTTAAACAATACATTGTTACTGTCGGATTAGCACCTCCAGAAGTTTTAGCACAAGACTTTCAAGGACAGTTTCCCCCAGAAGTATTACCACTATTTTATGCGATGATGTTTGGTGCAACTTTGGGAGGTAATGGCACACTAGTAGGAGCATCATCTAACATTGTAGCCGCCGGGATTTCTGAGCAGCATGGACGCCGCATTTCATTTAAAACTTTTTTACACTACGGTATTCCAGTTATGGTATTGCAACTGGTAGCTTCGGCTTTGTACGTGTTAGTTCGCTTTTTACTTTAGATAAACCTAATTAAATAGGACTTACGCACTGTACAAAAGAACCATGTTGTGTATCAACGTAAATACGTCGTTTCAGATTTTTATGAATCATTTTTTGATGGTAAATAGACCCGCGCTGTAGGGGCAATTCATGAATTGCCCCTACGACAGATGTGGTTTTTCACATCACCCATATTTTGTCTTTCCTGTCAATGCGTAAATCCTATTAAATATAAAATGCTCAGGAGATAAATCCCCGACTTTTGGTGAGAAGCCGGGTTTCTGAGTAATGTCGTTATTTATACTCGGATATTTATCAATCCTGAGCTATTCCTAATATCCAATTAGGTGTAGGACATCGCGTAAGACGCTATAACCAGCTAAATCCCAAAGTAAATATGCAAGGAATCCAATTGCTGCCAAGCGACCATTCCAAATTTCAGCTTGTGGAGTCCAGCCAAACAGAAATGCATTGCGATCTACGCCGTTGTATTCTGTTGCAACAGGTGGTAAATCTGTAGAAAGACGGGTTCCTTGAGTTGCCATTTTTTTTCTCCAATATTCTAGTAATGTTTCCGGTGTTTAAGTTCTAGTAGCCAACTATGCGTAAAACATCGCGTAAGACGCTATAGCCTGCTAAATCCCAAAGTAAATAGGCTAGAAAGCCAATTGCTGCCAAGCGACCATTCCAAATTTCGGCTTGTGGAGTCCAGCCAAACAGAAATGCATTGCGATCGCGACCGTTGTATTCTGCTGCAACAGGTGGTAAATCTGTAGATGGACGAGTTTCTTGAGTTGCCATTTTTTTTCTCCAATATCTAGTAATGTTTCAAGTGTTTAATGTTCTAGTAGCCAACTATGTGTAAAACGTCACGAACATTAATGATTCATTTGTTAACTTTAATGTAGCTGTTTATAACTAGACTTATTTATGCCTTTGGGTATAAACCGCAAGCACGTCTTCTGGACGATTATCAGAAACGTATTTTTTTAGACAAATCCACCTTGAGAGGGTGACTAAAAACGAATATGTAAACAAATGTAAAGAACTTATAAAAGAACTATAACTTAAACAGAATAAATCGCTACAAATAAGCAATTAAAAAGTAAAAATTAGCTATACATAATTAAGAACAGGTGGTAATTTGATTAAGATTCTCACCGAAGGATAATAAAAGTTATATCTTTCGCTGGATACACTTTTCAATCTTTAGAGAGATGCTTTAAATAGCCAAATTCCACGATTCTGAGCTAATGAGTTAGGTATTGCCATAGGTACAAACATACATAAATACTAAGAGTTGCTTCTCAAGAAAATCTTAATTCCCCAAATTTAAACCTTAGAAGAAGGAAATACAATGTTCCAAAGTACGGAAATCATGATGGGACTCTACAAACCACTATTATGGGTAGCACAGACTCCATCATTAGATACCTCAAACGTCACGCCAGCACAGGCATCGGCTCTCATTTCCGGGCCGCACTTTTTTGTGGCTTTAATCTCCGGCGTGATCCTAGCCTTTGCTTTCCAATTAGTTCTAACTAATTTATCCCTTGCAGCCGGTATTTCCTACCTGGGGCACTCATCTGACTCAGATTCAGATAGTGGGGAAGCGGAAAGTTTGGGCGGTAACATTCGCAAAATTGGCACCGCAGTGGGGCTTTGGACATTAGCCACTGTGACGGTCGCCTTATTTATCGCTTGTTTTCTCGCGGTGAAATTGAGCCAGGAAATCTTTAGCCCAGGATTGGGAGCGATTCTCGGCTTGGTGATCTGGGGTGCTTACTTTTTACTCCTGGTTTGGGTAAGTTCCACCACCGTGGGTTCCTTAATTGGCTCAGTCGTCAATACGGCAACTTCCGGGTTTCAGGCGATTATGGGGACAGCCACCGCCGCACTGGGCGCAAAGGCTGTCAATAACCAAGTTGTAGCGACAGCTGAAGCCGCCGCCGCCGCCATCCGTCGGGAGCTAGGGAGCGCTATCGACCCTACAAGTATCCGGGAGAATATAGAGGATTACTTAGAAAAGATCCGTCCTCCAGAGCTAGATTTGTCGAAAATTCGGAGTGACTTTGAAAATTTACTCAACGATCCGCAATTAAAAGCGATCGCGGGGACTCCAGATATTCGCAACATCGACCGCCAGAAGTTTATCGAGTTAGTCAGCAGCCGCACTGACCTTTCCAAAAAAGACGTTAGCCGCATTGCTGATACATTGTATAAAGTTTGGCAACAGGTAGTGAGTCAGCAATCACCCACCGAAGACCGTCTGGGTGAGTTGATGGATTATCTCAAATCAGTTCCAGCAGGACAAAGCAAGACAGATGAACTCAACGCCAAGCTGGATCGATTAGTAGCAGAAAAAGGTGGTTCCAAAGAATCTGACCAAAAGTCAGCCCCTGGGCCAATTCAAAGTACAATCCAGCAAGGACTATCCGCCTTAACCGCCACTGTGTTGGGACGGTCAGATTTGCCTGATTTGGATGTGGAAAAAATCTTACGGAGTCTCACCACCGCCAAAGATAAAGCCACCCAACAAGCAGATAAGCTAGGGTTGCCAACACCATCACAACCCTATAGCCCAATTCGGGCTGATGTCGAAAATTACCTGCACAACACTTATGCTTGGCAACTAAGCCAGGAAAAAATTGCCCAGGAATTTCGTGATGTCCTCTACGACCCAGCAGCTGATTCTGGAATAGTCCGCAGGGAACTAGAACGACTATCCCGCAACGATTTCGCTAATATCTTGCAACAACGGGGACTACTTACCCAAGCCCAAATTCAGCGCATTGCAGATCAGCTAGAAGCTGTCCGCAAAGATGTGCTAGTGATAGTTACAGGTATTGAAGAAAGAGAGATAGTCCAAGACTTGCAACGGGCAGTGGAAAGTTATCTGCTGGTTACTCCGAAAGCCGATTTGACAGCAGAAGGTATTGAGCAGAATTTTAAACCACTGTTGCAAGACCCAGATGCAGATTATGAAACCCTGACATTGCGACTAGCGCACCTTGAACGTCAGGAAATTCGGGCGATATTGCTGGAACGTAATGATGTCCAGCTATATGAAGTAGACAGCATTCTCGATGAGTTGGAAAAACAACGCGATCGCGCCTTGGTAGAATCTAAAGGATTGGCAGAACAGGCGCAATATCAAGCAGAAACCCTGTGGCTGAATGTAGAATCATATCTGCGTAATACTGGGAAATCAGAATTGAATCCTGATGCCATCCGCGCAGAGTTCAAAAAGCTACTAGAAGATCCCCAAGCTGGAATTAGCTCAATTCGGGCGCGGTTATCTCGCTTTGACCGCAATACCTTGGTGCAATTGTTGAGTCAACGGCAAGATTTGAGTGAAGATCAAGTTAATCAAACCATCAATGCTGCTGAAGAGTCGTGGCATAGTATTCGCCACACACCCCAAGCTGTAGTGGATAAAGCCAAAGAGCAATACGACTCTGTTACCACCACGATCGCAGATTATCTGCGGAATACTGGTAAACAAGAACTGAATCCAGAAGGTATTGGGCGAGATTTGACCAAATTGTTTGAAAATCCCCAAGAGGGAGCCGTAGCACTGCGCCGTCGATTGTCGCAGGTAGACCGGGATACACTGGTGAAGTTGCTCAGTCAACGTCAAGACTTGAGTGAAGAACAAGTCAATGAAATCATTGATTCCACGCAAACTTCGATTCGCAACTTTGTCCGTGCGCCTCGCCGTTTAGCTACCCGCACACAGCAAAGAGCGGAAACATTCAAAGCTTATCTGGAAGAGTATCTGCGCCAAACTGGTAAAGAAGAACTTAACCCAGAAGGTATCAAACGCGACTTGCAACTACTCTTACACGATCCGCGAGTTGGGGTAGAAACTTTTAGCGATCGCCTTTCCCATTTTGACCGTTCTACGATCATCGCCCTGCTGAAAATTCGGGAAGATATTTCCGATGAAGAAGCGGCGCGGATTGCCGATAACATGGTATCCGTAAGGGATCAATTTGTAGAACAAGTACGGAACATCCAACGGGGCATTCAAGATGCGATTGACGGCGTTTTCGGGCGCATTCGCAACTATCTTAACTCTTTGGATCGCCCGGAACTTAACTATGATAATATCAAGCGCGATGTTCGCACATTTTTTGACGATCCCCAAGCGGGATTTGATGCCCTGCGCGATCGCCTATCTTCTTTTGACCGTGATACCCTGGTAGCAATAATGAGTTCTCGTGAGGACATCTCTGAGGAAGATGCCAACGGGATCATCGACCAAATTGAACGGGCCCGCAACACAGTATTGCAACGTGCAGAACGCATACAGCATGAAGCCCAACGCCGCCTAGAACAGGTGAAGCATCAAGCACAGCGTCAAGCGGAAGAAACCCGCAAAGCCGCAGCAACAGCAGCTTGGTGGCTATTTGCTACAGCAACCGTATCTGGGGTTTTCTCTGCATTAGGAGGAGTAATCGCTGTAGTTTGGCAGTAGTTTAACAAGTTTTCTCCGCTAACTTTTAAGCCTCCCGCGATGGGAGGCTTTTTTTTGTTTTGCAGACTTACACGCCATTTTCCTTAATTAAACCATGCCAAAAGGCGTTTCCAACCGTCTTTAGCTTCTTTCTCGCGGTAGGAGGGGCGATAATCGGCAAAAAATGCGTGGGGTGCATCGGGGTAAACGATGATTTCAGATTTGCTGCTGCTTTCCTTTAAGCCTACGCGCATCTGCTCCACTGTATCAAGGGGAATACCTGTATCCTTCCCACCATAGAGTCCGAGAATGGGGACTGTCAGTTTTGATGCAATATCGACGGGATACTTGGGTTGAAGTTCGGTAGCATCGCCCACAAGTCGTCCATACCACGCCACACCTGCTTTCACATTGGGATTGTGTGCTGAGTATAACCAGGTAATGCGTCCGCCCCAGCAGAAGCCTGTAATCCCCAATTTATCAGCATTACCTTTAGCTGATTTCACAGCCCAGTTTACCGTAGCATCAAGATCAGATAACACTTGAGCATCTGGTACTTTGGCGACAATTGGGCGAATTTCGTCTATGTTGCTTAACTTAGTGACATCGCCTTGACGGATAAATAATTCGGGTGCGATCGCTAAATACCCCAACTTGGCAAAGCGACGGGTGATATCCTGAATATGCTCATGTACACCAAATATTTCCTGAATTACCAGAACAATTGGGAAATTTTTACCAGTCGCAGGTACTGCTCTATAGGCAGGAATTTCCCCATCTTTGACGGTAATTTTCACCGCACCAGCTACCAAACCCTTAGCATCGGTGCTGATGACTTGGGCAGAAATAGGTTGCACTGCCAGGGCAAAACCCGTCGCCACGGTGGCTGTTGCGATAAATTTGCGGCGTGTTATTTCTTTCATCATCTCTACCTTGAATTGGCGAAAACTTTTATTCTTTGTTATACGTACAGTAATACGACAACAAATGCCACGATTCATGAATCAGTATACCGTGATATTAGATTCGTTTGCTGTCCAAGCGTTCTTTCTCTGTGGCTGTTGTCAGGGAAAAGTCGGACGTACTGGCAAAGAAAAGCTATAAAACTAAACAATTTTCTGTGCTAAGTTCCCTTATATAGGACTCCTATTTGATTTTTGAACAAAATTAGTATTGTAGGGTGTGTTAGAACGAAGTTCGTAACGCACCATTATCAAGGGTTTGGTGCGTTACGCTGTCGCTAACACACCCTACGTATCTTTTCAGAAATCAAACCGGATTCCTATAGTTAGGTTACTGTATAGAAAATAAAATCCCTTGAAAAGCATTGCAATTCATCAAAATCCCTATTAGGGATTGAAACGGGAAAGAAACATAATTCAGATTAAAGCGATCGCTATTGCAATTCATCAAAATCCCTATTAGGGATTGAAACATTTTACAAGGAAAAGGTTTATTACTTTTGGGTCATTTTTTTACCTCCTACCTGCTTTCCAATCTTCTCCACCGATTAGCTGAGTTAAAATTTCAGCCAGAACTGCGGGTAACTCCTTAGCTGAATAGGAATAAGTTAGCGCCAAAAACTTCAACGCAGTCTGAATAATTTGGTTCCTATCCACTATTTCAGCCAGTTGGAATTGATTATATGCTCCATTCATTACTTCCTCGCTAGCATCAGCGATCGCATCTTCAATCACTTCTTCTTCTATCAAAATATCCCACTCAGCTAAATTAATATAGTAAGACTTTTTATTATCTTTGATATTAAGATTTTTAATTTCTCGGATTGAATTACGAATGGAATTTGCCCATGAACCAGTTAATCGTTGTTCCACTTGGTTCTTAATCAAATGAATCAGCAGAATCCTTAAATAAGCTTGGATATTCCGCAGAATAGCTTGTTTACTCATGCCTTCTAATTCATCTACAATTGCCAAGGCATCTGCATAACGTCCTTCCAAAATACTCTTTTTGAGGTCTATTAGTTCCTGGGTCATTTTTATCGCCTACCTGCTTTCCAATCTTCTCCACCGATTAGCTGAGTTAAAATTTCAGCCACAACTGCGGGTAACTCCTTAGCTGAATAAGAATAAGTTAGCGCCAAAAACTTCAACGCAGTCTGAATAATTTGGTTCCTATCCACCATTTCAGTAAGTTGGAATTCATTGTACATTCCATTCAAAACTTCCACACTGGCATCACGAACTGCTATTTCTATTTCATCTTCAATAAAAGTATCCCATTCGTTTAAATTTATATAATAGGATTTTTTATTATCTTCGAGATTGAGTTTCTTAATTTCTATAAGTGAATTACGAATAGAAGCAACCCAAGAATTGGTTAATCGCTGCTCTAGTTGGTTCTTAATCAAATGAATCAGCAAAATCCTTAAATAAGCTTGGATATTCCGCAGAATAGCTTGTTTACTCATGCCCTCTAATTCATCAACAATTACCAAGGCATCTGCGTAACGTCCTTCCTGGATGCAACTTCTGAGGTCTATTAATTCCTGTGTCATTTGTTATTAACCTCAAAATTTTATCATGCTAATTTGAATATAACAATTACCCATACTTTATTAATAGCAGAGTCTCTTACCTGCCATTAATAAAGCAGTATTGTTCACTTCTTCGCCTGTATCATTTGCAAACTACCACCTGCATATAAAGTTGGCTCGCCCACATTAAACCCAGTCTCAGTTAATAATCCAGGCAAATCAGTTTTCAACAATTGCCAAGCTGTTTCCGTTTCAAACAACAACAAAAACATTGATACCCCAGGCCAAAATATCGGATTCGTAGGGGCATGAAAATCCACCAGTGTAAATATCCCTCCTGGCTTCAACACCCGATAAACTTCATTAATAATTTTTCGCAATTGCTCAGGCTGCATCTCGTGTAATGCAACACTGGTATGCACCACATCAAATAGATTATCCGCAAATGGCATCTTCTCAGCAAAAGCTTCGAGATAGACTGCTAATGGTACATTTTGCCGCGCCCGTTGCAAAGACTTGGGTGAGGCATCCAATCCTGTTACATTTTGTGAAAGTTTTACCAAAAATTGCGTTGTTTGACCACTCCCGCAACATAAATCTAAGACCTGAGTATCTAAGTCAATTGTTAAGCCTTGCAAAGCAAGTTGCCGAAAACGGGCTTCACCACCTACACTTAAGGCTGCTAAACGAGAGATACCATCATACAGCCACTGATATCGGTAACTCCAATCCCTTAAAATTGTTGCCATTGCATATTTCCTTGCTATTAAGCTTTATTATTTAATAAAGATATATTGTTAACATTAGTAAAAAACCTAAAAAGATTGGGGGAAAGTAACTGCTATGGGTCGTGTAGGCGTCTTATTACTCAATCTCGGTGGCCCCGATAAGCTAGAGGATGTCGGGCCGTTTTTGTACAACCTATTTTCCGATCCGGAAATTATTCGCCTACCATTTCGCTGGTTGCAAAAGCCTCTAGCCTGGTTTATTGCCACGCGGCGAACCACAACATCTCAAGCAAATTATAAGCAAATCGGTGGCGGTTCCCCACTGCGGCGGATCACAGAAGCGCAAGGGCAAGCTTTAAAAGAACAGTTGGGTTATTTAGGACAAGAAGCCAAGATTTACGTGGGAATGCGTTATTGGCATCCTTATACAGAAGAAGCGATCGCACAGATAACTCAAGATAATATAGAACACCTGGTAATCTTACCACTATATCCCCAGTTTTCGATCAGTACCAGTGGTTCTAGCTTCCGGCTTTTAGAAAAACTTTGGCAAGAAGATCCAAAACTTCAACCCATTGATTACACCGTCATTCCTTCTTGGTACAAAGAACCAGGCTACCTGCAAGCAATGGCGGAACTAGTAGCCCAAGAACTCAGGCAGTTTCCTAATCCAGACGAGGTTCATATATTCTTCAGCGCTCACGGCGTTCCTAAAAGCTACGTTGAAGAGGCTGGCGATCCTTATCAGCAAGAAATTGAAGAATGTACTGCTCTGATTATGCAGACCCTCAATCGACCCAATGCCCACACCTTAGCTTACCAAAGTCGCGTTGGCCCAGTAGAATGGCTTCAACCTTATACTGAGGATGCGCTCAAAGAACTAGGCGCACAAGGCGTGAAAGATTTGGTTGTCGTACCTATCAGTTTTGTCTCAGAGCATATTGAGACACTACAAGAAATTGATATTGAGTATCGGGAAGTAGCCGAAAAATCAGGAATTCACAACTTCCGTCGCGTACCTGCTCCCAATACCAATCCAGTATTTATTAATGCACTAGCAGACTTAGTGATTGATGCGCTGAAAAACCCCAGTTTCAAGCTTTCGCAAGCTGCCCAAATGAAAAAAATGGTGAAAATGTACCCCAAAGAGGGTTGGCAATGGGGTCTGACTACTAGCGCTGAAGTCTGGAATGGTCGGATTGCTATGCTGGGCTTCATTGCCTTAATCATAGAACTGATTACCGGTCACGGCTTCTTGCACATGATTGGACTTTTGCAGTAAGTGAAAGGAGTTAGGAGTTAGGAGTTATATGATGTCTGGACAATTAAGCATAACACCCGGAACCCCACCCCGCCAAAGCTATGCTTTGTCTCCCCTCCCCGCCTGCGGGGAGGGGTTGGGGGTGGGGTTCTTTTTTTATGGGTAATTTGGCGGACATGATATTAGGATTTTGAAATTTTTTCACTAATTCTTCAACTTTTAACTTCTATCTTCATTCCTCACTTCTTACTTTTAACTCCTAACTTTTCTGCCAATACCAGTCATACCACTGCTTCGCGCTACGAACTGCAAACCAGAGCAGTATTAAAGCAATTAATCCTCCTTGCCAGGGAGCATCAAAGGCAAAAAGTACTAGAGCAACACACAAGGTATCTTGAAGAAAGACTGCCCACAACGGTAATCCGCGTAAGCGATAGAACCAACCAACTTGAACTAACTGGAGTACTAAAGCTAACAAACCTCCAATTAAGGCAATCACCCAGTCTGGCGTTGCTGTTGCTGTAGCTACTGCTAACCCCATAATTGCTCCCACGACGGGAGACATTAATAACTGAACTAGTTGTAGCAATCTTTGCCCCCGGAGCTTTTTTGAGGCTAATAATTCAATTAACGACCAACTGGTGAGGCAGCCTAATAATATTGGTGGAGAAATGTGAGATAAAATTGGAACTTGCGACCACAAGTTACTACCCTGCAATAATCCAATGATCAGCAGAGGTGTACCTATTCTCATTCCTGCTGCCGCAGAGGCTGAAAGTGTGGCTAGGATTTCAATCATCAAGGCACTCGAAGTACTAATAAATAAGTAGATATTTGTTATTTATACTACCCAGTCCTGGCAAAAATTCCAGCACTAAACTGACAGTCTTCAAGAATGCAATATTAAAGATTTATAGTATTTGAAAAAATTTGCGTATTTGTTGGATAACAGGTTAGGAATAAGAATTAAATAACATATAGTTTATGTCCCTGGCTTACCTCACCCTCAATCCCTCTCCTTATAAAGGAGAGGGAAGCTAGAGACAGGATGAAGTTTTGCATTTTATTTAATCCATGTTCCTTAGTAGTAAGCGCTTAAGCGCTCACTACAAGCAAATTAATCCTAAATTCCCAGTCGTTGGTAAACTTCTTCTAAATGCCTCAGATGCTGCTGGGGGTCAAAACAGACTTCTAGTTCTGCTTGGGACAACTTTTCGGTAACGCGAGGATCTTTGCTAATCAAGTCCTGGAAATTACCTTCTGGCTTGTTCCAAGCGGTGTGAGCGCTTTCTTGAACGATCGCATAAGCTTCTTCTCGGTTGCTTCCCTTGTCTATTAAAGCCAGTAGCACTTTTTGGCTGAACACAACGCCGCCGTAACAGTTGAGATTTCGTTTCATGTTTTCAGGATAAACCAAGAGGTTTTTCACCAAGTCAGTTATTTCTGACAACATAAAGTGCGTCAAAGTGCAAGCATCTGGCAAAATTACCCGTTCTACAGAACTATGGGAAATATCCCTTTCATGCCAGAGAGCAACGTTTTCCAAAGCTGCACCGGCATGGCTTCTGACGAGTCGCGCCATTCCTGTCAGCCGTTCCGAACGGATGGGATTGCGCTTGTGTGGCATGGCTGAGGAACCTTTTTGACCTTTGGAGAAGAATTCTTCAACTTCCAGAACGTCTGTTTTTTGCAGATTGCGAATTTCTACAGCAAAACGTTCGATGGATGCTGCTACCAAAGCTAATTGTTGCACATAGTCGGCGTGGCGATCGCGGGAAATAACTTGTGTTGAGGCCGTATCGGGTTTGAGTCCGAGTTTTTGGCAAGCGATCGCTTCTATACGCGGTTCAACATTCGCATAGGTTCCCACTGCACCAGAAATCTTACCCACAGCGATCGTTTGGCGGAGTATTCTTAGACGTTCTTGGTGTCGCAACACTTCTGCTAACCAGCCAGCTAACTTGAAACCAAAAGTAATCGGTTCAGCATGAATACCATGCGATCGGCCAGCCATCACTGTATGACGATGTTCCCGTGCTTTTTGGCGAATTACCTGAATCAAATCTTCCAGACGTTGCAATAATATATCCAGGCTGGCAACCAATTGCAGTGCTAAAGCTGTATCCAAAACATCCGAACTAGTTAAACCCAGGTGAATGTAGCGTCCGGCATCACCAACATACTCGTTGACATTTGTCAAGAAAGCAATGACATCGTGGCGGACTACAGCCTCAATTTCCAGCACCCGCTTTGGGTCAAAATCTGCCTTGGCCTTAATTTCCTCAACCGCCTGAGATGGAATGTAACCTAGTTCAGCTTGAGCCTCGCAAACAGCAATTTCGACTTGCAGCCAAGTTTTTAGCTTATAGGTTTCACTCCACAGATTAGCCATTTCGGGCAAAGTATAACGCTCAATCACAGTTCGGCACAGAATACAACCGTCATATTTTACAATTTAATTAATGTAGATCGCTTTTTAGTACTGCTTTTTGCTCAGGGACGGAACTAGTTTTTGAATCTGAGGTAATGATACTAATCCTACCGTCAGCCTCCATATATGCAAACTTCACATCTGTTAAAAATTCCACACCTTGCTGGCGTAACTTGCTCATCAGATCATCGTCTGTAATTAACTCTCGTTGCAAATGACGCTCAATCATCCGACCATTTTTTACTAGTAGCAGTGGTGGCTGATTCAGAAAACGTTGGAACTGGGGTATTTTGTAGCCTAACCAGTTCAGCAAGTAGCTCCAAAAAATCACAGTTCCTACCAAGATCGCGCCTTCAGTAATCGATGTATAATTACTTGCCATAGCGTTTTGGGCAGCTTCAGCAAATAGCACAACTACGAGTAAATCAGTAATTCCTAGTGTTCCTAGTTGTCGGCTAGGAAGCACGCGTAGCACTGAGAAGAGTGCTAAATAAACCAGCGAACCACGGATAATTAACTCAAAGATGCTGATGCTAGGAATAAAGATTGCCTGCCAATTGATAAAAAACCATTTTTCCATTAGCACTGATTTTCTTCCTTTCTCAATAGACTTCTGGAAAAAATCCAGTATCAGGTTCTTTATGTGTGGTCTTATTTCATAAGACTAACTTTTATTAGAAGTTAAATACTTCAACATTTATCAGATTTACAAACCTAACAATCAGGAATCAAAATCGCTGATTTTTTCTTCTCTGTTTTAAACGCTTGGGCTTCTTGAAAGACTGGAACAAGCGATTCATAAAATTAGAAGGAGGCTTTTTGTTAGTCGATGTTTGTCCTGTTGGAGTC
>Ga0335394_10000251_pt1 | contig 54749 bp, 60 predicted proteins | sample MAT03_FD_205741 | JGI IMG/M metagenome (GOLD analysis project Ga0335394, IMG submission 205741) | Freshwater microbial communities from Lake Fryxell liftoff mats and glacier meltwater in Antarctica - MAT-03 (spades assembly) (version 2) ... | reverse complement strand
AGGCGGGAATCCATCTGCTCGACAGGTGCGGGGGTGGATTCCCGTTTCCACGGGAATGACGCTGGCATGTCCTAACCTTCGTGGCGATGGCTATAAGTAGTTCGACCTAAGTAAAAACAAGCTTCTAAAAATCTGTGCCGCCCGCACAGCAGGCGGCACAGACTTTTAGGATTTTATGTTTAATTACGCCCATCTACTTACGTAGTTACCACGGTGCCCACTCAGCCCAATCAAGATTAAAAATAGATGTATTGGGAAAATCAATAGGGTTGCTATTTTTGACCAACAACTGTTGAAGTTTTGCCAGTTGTGGCTCAGGACGGGGCAAGTCATCAACCAGTTGGTAGGGCAATACACCTTCAGCAAGTGCAAACGAGGCAGTCGTGCCCGCTGCCGCGCCCGCCGACCATTCAAACGAATGGACTCGGTAAGCAGCGGCGGCAATGGTACTTGTAGCAATGCTCTTACCCGTAACCAGCAGATTGTCGATTTTCTGGGGAATCATGGCTCGAAGCGGAATTTGCCCTGGATATGCGGCTCCATGTCCCTGTCGGACACCAGGGCGCTCAATATTGCCCGGAGCCTCTGGGGGCGAATTTTTCATACAGGGGTGGAAGTCGATCGCATATTGGGCAATACCCACCGCATCGGGGTAAATAGTAGAACGAGTCCGGCGAACGATTTGGTCAGGCGGAGTGTTATTTGCCACAGCAGAGGTTGTTTCTAGCCCTGCCAAAGCAATCCAGAGGTTTCGATACATCTCTGGAGAGAGATTTTGCCGATAATAGTCGCTGCGAAAATCTGCGCTGGAGATATCGAGTTCATTCACACTGAACCCATTGCGGTAGCCGTAGGCAGGGCGACCAACAATCCGCCGCGCCTCGCGAATGTAGGGGTACTTGGAGAGACCATGTACTGTTCCCATGGGCGACTCCAAACCTGTGAGCAATCGATGATTGGGCGCTGGCTGCTTAACGCCCGCCCCCAGTTGAGAATCGGTAATCCCTTCTACAAACCAGTAGTAGTAACCTAGGGCAAGTTCTTCGCCTGCGCGTAAGGTGTCGGTACGCAAGCCTCCCAGCCAGCCACCGGGGTTGAGCTGTCCTGCACTTTGCAACTGGTCACGGCTATAGATTAGGTTGTCTTGAGCAGTACCCGGTCGATAGTCATTTCCCCAAACCCAATTCTGCATGGAAATGTCTCCAGGCTTAGGTTTAGAAGCACCAAAGACTTTTTCGGTAGAGCGTGGGGTCGGACTCCAAATGCGGCGGTAAGTGAACACCACATCGATATCCGCCAGTCTGGGGTTGGGATCGTAGCCATAATAGGGGGCGTAGCGATCGTAGAAGGATGGTTTTACCTGGGGCTGCGGGTCAGCCGTACGCTCCATCGCAAAGGTGTAGGTAAACCCCTGGGTGCAATAGGGATCGCCTGTGGCGCTGGCAGACGATGGATTGAGTGAAGAACGCGGATCGATTCCCACTCGATAGGGCACGTCAGCGAGGGCGATCAGTTCACCAGTTTCGGTGGCTTCAATGACGTACCAGGGGGCGGGACCTGCCTGCTTTGTGGGTTTGGGAACGAAATGGATAATGTCTTTGCTAAGGCGGTCGGAGTCCTCGTAGCGATAGATGTCCTCAACCACCTGAGAGAGCGGTTCGGTGTTAAGCGGAGGGGTGCTAGGAGCAGCAGCGTGCTGGATGGCGATCGCCCCTGTAATCATTTTGCCATCGGCGCTATACTCCACCTGCTTGATGACTGTAGAAGGAAACCACTTGAGCTTCCCCTTACCCTTGCGCGCCGCATCGTGCAGTTCATCGGCCAAAATATCTTGAGCGTCAGTCGGCAAAAAGCATGACTCGCTAACCCAACAGTCGCCGGGACTGAGCCGACCGTACTTTTGCTGAATGCGATCGCGCAATTCTAAATATCCCTTAGAAAAATAGCGGAGCTGTCGCTGCCGTCTGGCCTCGTCTAGGGCAGAGGTACCTTGAGAGGTGAGCTGCCCTCCTACCCAGTCGGTGAGTTCAGTTAGACAAACCGTTCGACCTGCCAGCAAAGCCTCGTATGCAGCGGCGGTACCTGCCAAACCCGCACCGACAATCAGCAGCTCACATTCCACCTTTTCATCGACAGCGCGGTACTCAATAACCAAAGGACTAGTTTGCAGAGGATTAGTTTGAGCCAAAGCTGGAACCCACGGGGCAGTGGTGGCGATCGTTAAGATGACTGTGAGAATGGATGCAGCAGGGTAGCGAATAGATTTTAAAATCATGCAAAGGAGTAATGAATAATTTGGGTTCAGCGCTTTTGAAACTAACCAGAAGGTAAAAAAATGCCCGTTAACTGGTTCAGTTTAACGGGATATACCAAATATCTAAGAGTCTTCAGCTATACGTTCAGACGAGTCGAGTTCAATCAAGTTCCTGACAAAATCGTACAAGTCAGGTTCCGATCGCCCCTCTAGCTGCTGGTCTTTTAAATCAATTAGACCCTGAGCTAGCTTCCCAGCACGTTTTTTGTAAGTTGCATGAGCCGTCAAAAAGTCTAAAAATACCTCGTGCTCGATTTGGGTACGGCTAGCGTCCTCACTCAGGCTGGTCGAAAACTCCACAGCCTCTGCATCAAACTTCAGCAGAAAAATTAGCGCCCCACTCAGCGCTTGAAGCTGCTGCTGGAGCTGACGGATATCCAAATCGAGCCGATCAAACCCGACACTTCCCTCTAGCCGCAGTTCCACAATTGGCTGATCTGAAGGGTGTATCTTACCAGAGTCAATCGCATTTTGCAGTGTGGCGATCGCCTCTGTTTCTACGACCTCTAACGTTTCTTGCCCCCGTAGCGTATGGCGCAACCGCACCATCGGACGCTGGTAGTAATCTTGCTTTAACTCCGCTCGCAAAACCGCCTCATCGAGTTCAACCAGATAGACACCGCGAGCAAAATTAGATTCCTCGACACTATTAGCCTCTACCGAACCAGGATTAAAAATCCAGCCTTCCAACTCATAATTTTTGTGGATATGCCCTAGAGCCAAGTAGTCTACCCCTACGTCTTTTAGGGGCAAAAGGTCAGCATAGCGCAGCGCCCCTTGATACCGGGCAATTTGCCCCTCTAGACCGTGGTGAAACATCAAAACGGTGCGTCCCGGACTGGGCGGTAGGACTTGGATGGCGGCAGCAATTTGCTCGATCGCCTTCGGAGCAGTCGCGCCATACCAATAAGACCCCAGCACCCGAATTCCACAGGGCAGGTCAATATATCCACCTCGCCGTGTGTCCTCGTTCCACGGTGCATAAAAGGGTTCCCCTGCTGCCAGATCCCCTGGTTCCAATAGCTTCAGCGATCCCCAGTCCGACAGGTAGCGCAACCAGCTCGTTTTGGTGCCATAGGGACGGTTGTCGTGATTGCCTTCAATCGCCAATACCGGAATCCCCACCGCCTGCAAGTCTTGTAAACAAATCTGCGCCTGATTGAGAATGTTGGGCTGAATGTTGCGGTGCTCAAATAAGTCGCCCGCAATTAGGACAAAATCAACCTGGGGGGCGATCGCATGGCGGGTTAACGCATCTCTCAAGGCATAAAAGAAGTCTTGGGTGCGTTCTTTACTGTCGTAGCGATCGAAGCCTAGATGGACATCGGCAACGTGGAGAAATCGAGCCATAAGAGCAGTGAATCTAGAAAACAAAAAAAGTCTAAACCATGAAGCTTGGCTCAGAACCGCCTAGCCCCATGCTTTAGACTTTAACCTTTCTCAACGATTTACGGGTTTTACGAGACTCTCTACCTAACTACCTTGTTAGACCGCAAATTGTTTTCCAGCATTGCCAAGAAACAATTCGCGCAAGAGATACAGTGCTTTACGTGGTTGAAGCCGCCAACTCTTCTAGCCGTTCTTGTTGATCCTGAGAAATACAGGATTGGATGACAGTTTCAATATCTCCTTCTAAAACGGGAGAAAGAGTGAAGTTTTGGCCGAGGCGGTGATCGGTTACTCGATTGTCTTTGTAGTTGTACGTGCGGATCTTTTCAGAACGCTCTCCAGTTCCCACCTGAGACCGTCGCATGGAGGTGACTTCTGCCTGTTGCTCGCGCAGCTTAATCTCGTATAGCTTTGCCCGGAGAATTTGCATGGCGCGCTCTCGGTTCTGGAGCTGCGATCGCTCTTCGGTGCAAAACACCCGAATTCCTGTTGGCTTGTGAATCAGGTCAACGGCTGTTTCTACCTTGTTGACGTTTTGACCACCTGCACCCCCTGATCGAGCAGTTTTTAGCTCAATTTCCTTGGGGTCGATCTCCACTTCTACATCGTCTACCTCTGGCATCACAGCCACCGTAGCGGTAGAGGTGTGAACACGTCCGCCTGCCTCAGTCACGGGCACGCGCTGAACCCGATGCACACCCGCCTCAAATTTGAGCTTGCTGTAAACTTGGTCGCCTTGAATTTCTAGAATGATTTCCTTGAAGCCCCCCATATCGGCTGGAGACTCGCTGACTAGCTTTACACGCCAGTGCTGCACCTCAGCATAACGGGAGTACATCCGCATCAAGTCCCCTGCCCAAATGCTGGCCTCATCGCCTCCCGTTCCAGCACGAATTTCTAACATGATATTTTTATCATCGTTAGGATCACGGGGCAGCAGCATCAGTTTTAGATGGGTTTCAAGCTGGCCAATTTTACTCTCCAGCTCTTGCACCTCTAGCGAAGCCATTTCGCGCATTTCATCGTCGCCCCCTGCCTCTTTCAAAATCTGGCGGGCATCTATCATGTCGTCTTGAGACTTCTTCCACGCCTCGTAGGTGGTGACCGTCTCTTCTAACGATGAGCGCGATTTAGCAATGCGTTGAAACTCAGAGGGATCTTTTGCGACATCTGGATCTGCCAGTCGCCGCGTCAATTCGTGGAATGTTTGCTCAACCGATTTGAGCTTTTCTAACAGGTATGCTTCGGCCATAAAACAGAGCCAATGTAGGAAGGACAGTGGGTCGGGCGCTTAGCCCGGAACTAACCAGTAGACATCTCGCGACTTCTCTGGCTAGTACATTGGAGGTCGCAGAACGCCAACACCACCGTCGCTACTTTTTATCGGCAGGCGCATCTGACTGATCAACCCGAGAGTCGGTCATGCCGTACTTCCGCAAGAACCGCTCAACACGACCTTCGGTATCAATAATCTTTTGAGTGCCCGTATAAAACGGGTGATTGCCAGACCAAACGTCTACGTGAAGCTCAGGCTTAGTAGAACCTACAGTCATCACAACTTCGCCGTTGCAATAGACTTTTGCATCTGGATACCACTTGGGGTGAATATTGGGTTTAGCCATGATTGAAGTGCCAGTTAAAGAGATTTATTCTACTTACTACTTACTAATTTTAGCCAAGCTTGGATGTAGCCAAAAGCAGCTAATGCAGCAAAATACCGATCAGAGCTTGAATGTGAGTGCTCCAAGAGTTAACGCTTGGAATACTGAGGGGCTTTGCGAGCCTTATGTAAGCCGTACTTCTTGCGTTCTACGGAGCGAGGATCACGAGTTAAATACCCTTCTACCTTAAGCGGCTTGCGGTTGTCTGGGTCTAGTTGACACAGAGCACGGGCAACTCCCAACTTGATGGAATCAGCTTGCCCAGTTAAGCCGCCACCGTGGGCGTTGACTAAAACATCGTACTCGTTTTCTAAACCAAGAGTTTCTAGAGGGGCTTTGGCAACCGCTAGATAGCTCGGATTGAACTGCAAGTATAAATCTCCAGGCTTGCCGTTGATCACTAATTTTCCTGTTCCAGGAACTAAGCGCACACGAGCGATCGCCGTTTTCCGACGACCTGTACCCCAATACGTTACCCGACCCGCTTTCTCAGTAGCTTGCATTAATCTTCTCCAGGAATTGTCTTAATCGTTAAAACTTCGGGCTGTTGCGCTTGGTGAGGATGGACAGACCCGGTATAAACCTTTAGCTTAGTGAAAAGCTGGCGACCCAGGCTGTTTTTAGGCAGCATTCCTTTGACAGCTTGTTCAATGATCCGCTCAGGAACACGAGCCTGCAACTTAGCAAAGGTTTCTACCTTCATACCACCGGGGCGACCGGAGTGTCGGCGATAAAGCTTTTGCGATCGCTTTTTACCCGTCACTTCAATTTTTTCAGCGTTGATCACAATGATAAAATCCCCAGTATCCATATGGGGCGTGTACGTAGGCTTACGCTTGCCTCGTAAGACCATGGCAATTTCGGTCGCCAGCCGCCCTAACCGCTGATTGGCAGCATCTACGATGTACCACTTATGGTCTAAATCAGCTTGGGGAGGAAGATAGGTTTTGTTCATGTCAGTTAACCGGATGAATATCTAAGAGAAAATGCGTGAGCAGAACTGAGGCAGTCTATGAAAACAACGAGGGAGTAGAGACTGGTGCCGTTATAGAGCTTGGCCAAGAAAACTGGGGCTGAGTATCAAACCAAATTTCCGATGGAAATGGGAAATCTGGGTAACCTACCCTCAGCAGACATAGCCCTTGCGGGGGAGCTGCATACCGCACCTCGTCCCGTCGCTGGTCTTGCCAGAGTTGGGTAAAGTCGGCAGGCGATCGCACCCCTCGCCCCACATCTACCAACATACCTACCAATAGCCTTACCATTCCATACAAGAAACCACTAGCTTGAATTTCAATTTGCACCAAGGCACCGCGACGTATGCATTCGGCAGCCTGCACTTCTACCCATGAATGGACTCGGCTAGAACCAGCGCGATGAAAAGCAGCTAGGTGATGTCTCCCCAACATCGGTTGCAACGCCGCCTGGATCAGAGACTCGTCTAAAGCAGCAGTGTAATAATGCCAGGTAAATGGACGCACAAACAAATTAGGGCAAGGGTCGGTATAGAGGGTGTAACGATAACGCCGCCAAGATGCAGAAAAGCGAGCGTGCCATGTTCGTTCAACCAACGCCGATGCTCGAATCAACACATCGCCCGACAACCGAGTATTGAGGATATCGCGCCAACGGTGAGGCGGGATCACAGTAGCTGCATCAAAATGAGCGACTTGGGCAGCAGCATGTACGCCAGAGTCCGTCCGTCCTGCCCCATGCAGTGTGACTGAACGATCTAAGACTGAAGCGATCGCCGTCTCAATTTCCTCTTGTACGGTTCTATGCCGAGGTTGACGCTGCCAGCCATGAAAATGAGTGCCCAGGTATTGGATAACCAAGGCAACTCGTTGCACGTCTGTAGAAGCTGAACCAGCGTTGGACAGAGCAGCTAATTTTGGCAGCGTAGCAGTCATGAAAGCAGCAGTAGTCCCTCAGATAACTCATCCAATTCAGCGAAACCCTAACGGTTACAGCAAATTGATTTCAGAGGCTCTTTGTAAAGAGCGATTAAATCTGACCTTACAAAAAGCACCAAAATCTAGCTGAACTCACAATCCTTCAAGTCAGCTCAATGATCGCCATATCAGCGTTATCGCCTCGACGGCTAATAGTCCGGAGAATCCGAGTATAGCCACCCGCACGGCTACCATATCGTTCTTGCGCCTGCTCAAACAGGGCATGAACCAACTGTTTGTCATAAATGTAGCCCATTGCTTCACGGCGAGCTGTGAGCGAACCATCTTTTGCCAAGGTAATCATTCGGTCTGCTTCAGACCGAACAGCCTTAGCACGCACCTTGGTGGTTGTGATGCGTCCATAGCGAATCAGTTCAGTGGTTAATGCTCTAAGGAGAGCACGGCGCTGGTCAGCAGGCTTTCCAAGTTGTGGAACACGACATCGATGACGCATGAGAGTATCTCAATAACAGTAGAAAAGAATAGAAACAAACAGAAAGGTAAAGAAGATTCGCAGCTAACTTCACCTGCCAACCCTACAGATCTGGTCAGCCAGTTTTGGCCGACTTCTCCTGGGGCAAAGTAATACCCATTCGAACCTGTAGTGCCTCAATTACTTCATACGCAGACTTTGCACCAAAGTTTTTAATTTCCAACAAGTCTTCCTGAGAATAGTCAAGTAGGTCGGAAACTGTATTGATCTGGGCTCGCTTTAGGCAGTTGTAGGCACGTACTGACAGGTTGAGTTCTTCAATAGGAATTTGATTGTGGGGATCTTCTTCCTCTGAAAAGATGCTCTTCATCTCCTCAATGGTTATGTCTTTGAGCGGCATAAACAAATCCACCAAAATATTGGCGGCCTGACTGAGGGCATCTTGAGGAGTCAAGCTTCCGTTCGTCCAAACTTCCATAATCAGACGGTCTTTTTCAATAGAGCCGCCAATGCGAGCATCTTCGACCGTATAGTTTACCTTACGCACGGGCATGAAGATGGCATCAATTTGCAAGAAGTCCAAGGCTGAAGCATCTTCTCGACCTCGGTCAATAGCGCGATAGCCTACCCCTTTCTCAATGCGGAACTCCATTTCTAAGGTGTGACCAGCGGCGACAGTCGCAACGTGTTGGTCTTCGTCGATCGCCTCTACATCTGAAGGCAATTCAAAATGTGCTGCAGTTACTTTTGTGGGCCCCTCTACTCGGAGACGGCCAATTTGAGACTGTGCAGAATAACTCTTGAGCACAACTTCTTTCATGTTCAGGATGATGTCGAGTGCATCTTCCTTAACGCCTGGAACCGTCATAAACTCATGAGTTACTCCGGCAATGCGAACCGCCGTAACTGCTGCACCCTCTAAGTTTGACAACAGTACGCGTCGCAGTGCGTTCCCAACTGTCGTACCCTGCCCTCTTTCTAGAGGCTCCAGCACAAACTTGCTGTACAGGCTCTGATTTTCGCCAATATCTGACTCTACGCACTCAACCTTGAACTGTGCCATAGACCAACCTCCCTTCTCCTTAGTCTCAGAAGGCATTTGCCTTCTGTTAATTTTTTAAGCCACCTTTCTGCCGGAAATCGTCTTGAACGATCGGGTGAGAAACAATTTAGCGCTATCCACTCGCACTATCTTGCCGCTCCACATGCCCTGTCAGTCAAATCGTTCAATCGAGACGGATAACCACCTTGCTGCTATTTAAGCAAGCTTTCCATAGCTAGGATCCGCACAACTGCCGAGAGCCTAGACGCGCCGCCGCTTAGGTGGACGACAACCATTATGAGGAATAGGGGTTACGTCACGGATTAGGGTAATTTCCAATCCCGCACCTTGTAGAGCACGGATTGCAGTTTCTCGTCCAGATCCGGGGCCGCTGACCATCACCTCAAGCTGACGCATACCCTGATCCATAGCTCGTCGTGCTGCATTTTCTGCCGCCGTCTGTGCAGCAAAGGGAGTTCCCTTTTTAGCTCCCTTGAAACCACTAGAACCAGCCGACGCCCAAGAGATGGCTTCTCCACCCCCGTCAGTGATAGTAATAATCGTATTATTGAAGGTTGATTGGATGTGTGCTACGCCGCTGGGTACATTCTTCTTTTGCTTCTTCGCCCCAGTTCGCTTTGTCGGTTGTCGCGCCATGTTTAGTTTTCTCGATTAACTGAACGTTAGATTTAAAGTGTAAAGTCTGCGATCGTCAGGTCTGTGAATAAAGGAAGAGAGCGAAGGGGGCAATGGTCAAACTTTTCAAAGTACGACCCAAATCTGCCCTTACAACGGAAAAGGAAGGTTAGAGCAAGAAGATTAAGAAATAATCGTCCACTATCAGACCCCAACTCTATGCCACCAAAACAATGTGGCCAATCCTTAATAGGCGGTTGCAACAACTCAAATTACTTCTTACCGGGGGCTTTTTTCTTCCCAGCTACCGTACGACGACCTCCCCGGCGGGTACGAGCGTTAGTACGAGTACGCTGCCCTCGGACGGGCAGTCCTAACCGATGACGCCGTCCTCGGTAAGTACCAATGTCCATCAATCGCTTGATGTTCATGGCCTCAAGGCGTCTTAAGTCACCCTCGACTTCCGCCCCAGACTCTACGGCTTCGCGTAATGCTGTGACATCAGCATCTGATAGATCCTTTACACGGATGTCTGGATTGACACCAGAGGCTGTAATAATCTTCTTGGCTCGCGTGAGTCCAATCCCATAAATATAAGTCAGACCAATTTCAACACGTTTATCACGTGGAAGGTCAACTCCGGCAATTCGTGCCACGTTTCACTCTCCAGATACTGCTTTTCGGTTTAACTCTCAATACCAATAGCCTCAAACAGGGCTTAAAAACGATAGTAATCGCTTAGCCCTGCCGCTGCTTATGCTTAGGGTTTGAGCAGATTACCATAACTCGACCACGACGACGAATGACGCGACACTTTTCACAGATTTTTTTGACGGATGCCCGGACTTTCATTGCTGCAACAGCTCTATTACTGACTACAAACCCAGAATCATATCAATCTTTTACTCTAGTTGTCAAACTAAATCTGTAACAATATTTGAAAAACTAAAGGTTGACAAAATCCTTATACCCTTTGCTAAGGACTTATTTCTTATTTCTTATTGCGTAACCGATAAGTGATCCGACCTTTGGTCAGGTCATAGGGTGTTAGCTCAACCTTGACGCGATCGCCCGGTAGAATTTTGATGTAGTTGCGGCGAATCTTGCCTGAGATATGAGCTAGTACATTGAACCCATTATCAAGGTCTACTCGAAACATGGCATTCGGCAAAGACTCTGCTACAGTTCCTTCCATCTCAATTAGATCTTGCTTAGACAATGGGGAATGCCTCCTTAAGGCGATGAGTAAAGGTAACGGAAGCGGCTAAAAAGGTATAAGATTCGGGAGTTTCAAAAACTAGAATTCTTAATAAAATAATGGAACAGGACGTATGACAAGGATTGGAGCAGCGCGCCAGACCACTCACATTTTGACTCCAAGCAAATTCATAATCTTTAACAAAAGCCCGCTCCTCAGTCTAACAAATGTCTTTAGATTCAAGTTAACTTGGCCGGACTGATTAGCGGCAGTTATAGTAAGCTTGAAAAATTACGTTTTCCAGACTGGATTAAATTGCCACACCAAATAGTCACCAGGGTTCAAAACTCAATCAGCCGAAGAATCTCAGCCATCACCTCTTTAACAGACCTATCACCATCAACAGAAAATAGCTGTTGGCGATCGCTGTAGAAGTCAATCAGGGGAGCAGTCTGCTCTCGGTAAACGGTTAAACGATTACGAATTACTGCTTCGTTGTCGTCTTTACGCCCTCGTCCTAGAAGACGAGCTACTAGGGTTTCATCTGACACATCTAGATTGACGACTCGGTCATAGGTTTGGTTAATCGTATCAAGCAATTCATCGAAGAACTTAGCCTGACTAACGTTACGCGGAAAGCCATCTAAGATCCAGCCAATTTGAGTGTCAGGCTGGGTCAACCGATCGCGCACCATACCTAAAATCAATTCATCGGGAACCAATTCTCCCTGATCCATGTACGTTTGAGCCTTTAAGCCCAGATCCGTACAGCCAGAGACGGCTGACCGCAAAATTTCTCCCGTTGAAATATGCGGAATTGAGAGTTCTACAGCTATCATTGCCGCCTGAGTGCCTTTGCCCGCCCCTGGGGGACCTAAAAAAATTAAGCGTGACACTACTGTTTCACCATTCCTTCATAGCGCTGAGAAATAACGTAAGTCTGCACCTGTTTTGCAGTCTCAATTGCAACACCCACCAAAATTAGCAGTGAGGTTGCTCCCAAGCCTTGAAAAGTAGTTACACGAGTAGCACCCTCCACAGCGGCGGGTACAATTGCCACTAGCCCTAAGAAAATGGCTCCTAAGAATGTGAGACGGTTTAGAACACGCTCAATATACTCGCTAGTGGCTTTCCCAGGACGAATACCGGGAATGCTTGCACCCATTTTCTTTAAGTTCTGAGACATATCGACTGGATTGACCACGAGAGAGGCGTAGAAATAGCTAAAGAAAAGAATTAGGACGAGATAAACAAGTACGTATACCCAGGAACCGGGGCGAAGTGAATTTGCCACCTTAAGAGCAATCTCGTTGTTGGCAAAAAACTGGGTTAAGTAAGCAGGTAATGTTAGCACAGCAGATGCAAAAATAATCGGCATCACTCCACCTTGGTTAAGCCGAAGTGGCAAATAACTGCTCTTTTCTTGATAAGTACGACGACCTACCTGACGACGAGCAGAAATAATGGGAATACGTCGCGTACCTTCTTGAACAAAAATGATGCCGACAATCATCACCAAAAATACAGCTAACAGCAGCACTACTCCACCAACAATGCTGCGATCGCCACTTTGAGCCAAATCAAAGGTTTTTCCCAAAGATTGAGGCAGGGTTGAAACAATGCTGACAAAAATTAGAAGCGAAGCTCCATTGCCAATCCCCCGCTCTGTGATTAATTCGCCTACCCACATCACAAACATGGAGCCAGCCGTCAGTGCCAAGACAGTCTGGGCAATAAAGGCAGGCCCTGGAGTTTCAGCAAATTGATTAATAAAGATAGATAGCCCAGTACCCTGCAATATGGCCCAGCCGGCCGCAACATATCGGGTGACCTGAGCAATTTTGCGCCTACCCGCCTCACCCTCCTCTTTTTGTAGCTTTTCTAAGCTAGGGAGAGCGGCTGTCAGAAGCTGCAAGATAATGGATGCATTGATATATGGCAAAATTCCCAAAGCAAAGATGCCTAGGGTTGAAAGTCCACGACCGGTAAATGTGTCCAGGAAACCGATAATTCCCGCTAGCACCCCACTTTGGGTTGCGGCTTGAAAGGCTACCCGATCAATGCCGGGAATCGGAATGTGTACCCCCAGGCGAACTAGAAGCAGCATTCCAATGGTGACAAGCAGCCGCCCTCGTAATCCGGCTGCCTGAGCCATCTGCACAAAGGTTTCTTGGGCAGTCGGAGTCTTGTCTCGAACCATAATGAAGATACCTCTAACTGCATAGGTGATCACATAAACGGCAGTCCCTCATTGCTAACCGCTCTACCCTTTCAGGCAGGGTTAACCCCCGGCGAGTTGTGCCTATCTCAATTAATCTAACAGTTTGCAGCTACCCCCAGCCGCTTCAATCTTGCTGCGGGCACCGGCTGTAAAAGCTGACGCATTCACTTGAAGGGCGACTTCAATCTCGCCATCGCCCAAAACTTTAAGCGGACCATCGTTTGTTGTAACAATACCCGCTTCCAAGAGCGACTCTAGAGACACCTCGGTTCCCTTAGGGAGGGAGGCTAGGTCGTCTACATTAATGACGGTGTAGTCCACCCGGTTGAGTACTGTAAAGTGCTTTAACTTCGGGATACGCCGATACAGTGGCATTTGCCCTCCTTCAAAGCCAGGGCGAGTACCACTCCCAGAACGGGACTTTTGACCCCGCATTCCAAAGCCACAGCTAGCGCCTTGGCCAGCCGCAATACCGCGACCAACTCGACGTCGGCGTTTCTGGGAACCTGATTTGGGCAATGCGTCTGCAAGTCTCATAATTAAATTGGGAGTAAGGTTTTACGAGTAAAGTCTTTCGATGGGAACGCCCCGCTCTTCAGCAACTTCGGAGAAGGTACGCAAAGATGCTAGCGCATTAGCAGCAGCTCTTGCGTTGTTTAGAGGGTTTCCGGAACCTAGCTGCTTTGCCAGAATATTTTTCACTCCTGCCAGCTCTAATACGGTTCGAACGGCACCCCCAGCAATTACACCTGTACCGGGTGCTGCAGGCCGCATCATTACCTTGGCACCACCACCGTCTCCGTTAGCAGGGTGAGGAATCGAATTGGATTTGGTCAGAGGTACTTCAATCAGGTGCTTTTTGCCATCTGCGACACCCTTTTTAACAGCACCAATCACATCTGCTGCCTTACCAACTCCAACCCCCACTTGCCCTCGCTCATTGCCCACAACTACAATGGCACGAAAGCTCAATTTTTTTCCGCCTTTGACCACCTTGGTGACACGACGAATTTGAACTACCCGCTCTTGCCAGTCAGTTTCTTTCTCTTTTGTGCGATTGTTTTTACGACTTTTCGCCATGGTTAAATCCTTGATGTGGGTCGACGGGAAATAGGAATTATGTGGGTTGACAAGTTAGAACAGACAGAACAGACAGAACCAAATCTAGAATTGAAGACCATTTTCACGAGCAGCATCTGCCAGCGCCTTGACACGGCCATGATAAAGATTGCCACCGCGGTCGAAAACAACTTGAGTAATACCTTTTTCGAGCGATCGCTGTGCGATTAGCTTGCCTACCTCGGTGGAAGCATCACGGTTAGAACCAGACTCTAGCGTAGTTCTTAGGGCTGGCTCCAATGTAGACGCAGACACCAGCGTCTGATGCTGAGTATCATCAATTACTTGAACATAGATATGATGATTAGAACGGAAAACCGCTAGCCGAGGACGATCGGGTGTTCCCGATATAGCTCGACGAATACGTCCGTGTCGACGGTGGGTTGATTCTTTGCGCGTTAGTTTCATCTCTATTTCTTCCCTGTCTTACCAGCCTTACGTCTGACCAACTCCCCAGAATATCGAATCCCTTTCCCTTTATAAGGTTCAGGTGGACGAACTGCTCGAATCTGAGCTGCAATATTGCCAACAATCTCCTTGTCGATGCCCGTTACAGTAATATTGGTATTTCCTTCAACGACAAATTGAATACCTTCTGGTGGCTCAATCAGAACGGGGTGGCTATACCCAACTACTAGGTTCAGATTCCGACCTTGAGCCTGGGCACGATAGCCTACGCCCTGGATCTCTAACTTACGCTGAAAACCTTGGGAAACCCCTTCAACCATGTTAGCGACGAGGGTTCGACACAACCCATGACGCTGTCGAGCGGCACGAGATTCATTACGCCGATTGACGACGAGAGTCTCTCCTTCCCGAAGAACTTCAACCTCTGGAGGAAGTGTACGAGAAAGTTCACCCTTTGGCCCCTTGACTGCAACGTGCTGTTCCGCAATCGTGATGGTGACTTTCTGAGGAATACTAATGGGGCGCTTACCGATGCGAGACATGACAAATCACTCCTGGACAATTTGCGTGAGCCGTTAATCCTTCACGACTGGTTAATGTTGCCAACCACTCAGCTAAGCCATCACGGGCACTGGCGCGAGCGCTTGAATCGAATTTACCAGATGTAGCAGAGCACCTCGCCCCCTACGCCTTGACGACGAGCGTCCCGATCGGTCATGATGCCGCTGGAAGTTGAAATGATGGCTATTCCGATGCCACCAAGAACTTTAGGAAGCTCCCTGCAGTTTGAGTAAACTCGTAGGCCGGGTTTGCTCACCCGCTGCAGCGCATTGATAATAGGTCTACGATTTTTACCCTTGTATTTCAGGGAAATTACTAAACTCTTCTGAATTCCCTCGCCAGCCTCGGAAAATTCAGTAATGAAGCCTTCCTCCTGAAGAACTTTCGCAATGCTACGCGTCACCTTAGTAGATGGAACTTCCGTGGTCTGATGTCTCGCCAGGGTTGCATTGCGAATGCGTGTCAGCATGTCTGCAATAGTGTCGTTTACCGCCATAGTTTCCTCTTTGTCAAACTGCCTCAGTTATCTCGGAAGGGCATTCCCATCTCTTTTAAAAGGGCACGCCCTTCCTCATCTGTGGTTGCAGTCGTGATGATTGAAATATCCATGCCTCGAACTTGATCAATTCTGTCGTATTCGATTTCAGGAAAGATCAACTGTTCCCGCAATCCCAACGTATAGTTACCCCGACCATCAAAGCTCTTAGGGCTAATACCTCGAAAATCTCGAATTCGAGGTAGGGTTAGGTTAATCAATCGATCCAGAAACGCATACATGCGATCGGAGCGCAACGTTACCACGATACCGACTGGCATACCCTTACGGATTTTAAAGCCCGCGATCGCCTTTTTTGCTCGCGTAACCACTGGCTTTTGACCGGCAACCGTAGCAATTTCAGCAAGAGAGGCTTCCAGCGCTTTCGCATTTTGAGCCGCTTCTCCCATGCCTCGGTTAATGGTTACCTTAATAACCTTGGGCACTTGGTGAATATTAGTGTATTGAAATTGCTCCATCAACTTAGGAACAATCGTTTCTTGATATTTGACCTTGAACTGATTAGCCATTCTGAGTTTCCCAAATTTTCCTGGACTTGGTCAGGAACTATAGAGCACTAACGACATGAATTAAGAACCAAAAAAATCAATTCTTAGACTTACCCTACTGATTTCAGACTCTGCCTACTAATCAATGATTTCTCCCGTTTTTTTCAACATTCGCACTTTACGCTGGTCGGCATTGAACGTATAAGCAATTCGGCTTGCCACTTTTTGCTTAACAGAGTAAAGCATGACGTTAGAACTATGAATAGGAGCCTCCGAAGTCTGGATTTGCCCTGATTCACCCTCCTGCTGTGGCTTTATGTGCTTGGTGCGAACGTTAACGCCTTTAACAAGAACCTTACTAGTTTCTGGAAAAGTCATCAGAACTTCGCCCACTGTACCCTTGTCATGGCCAGAGACCACTTGAACGGTGTCTCCTTTTTTGACATGCATTTTGTAACGAACTTTACCCATCACAGCACCTCCGGTGCCAACGAGACAATCTTGGTGAAGTTTTTGTCGCGTAGTTCGCGAGCAACTGGCCCAAACACCCGGGTTCCCCGAGGATTTCCATCTGCGTTGATAATGACAGCGGCATTATCGTCAAAGCGAATACTCATGCCACTTTCCCGACGCAATCCCTTCTTGGTTCGAACCACCACCGCTCGAACCACATCAGACTTTTTGACAGCCATGTTAGGAATGGCATCTTTGACTACGGCAACAATCACATCGCCTACGCCGGCATAGCGCTTTCTACCACCCAGCACTCGAATGCACATTAGCTTACGAGCACCACTATTGTCGGCGACATTGAGGTAGGTTTCTTGCTGGATCATACTATCGTCTCCTCTCCCTCAATAATTAAGCATTAGAGCTGTGGGTGAGAATATCAACTACCTTCCACCGCTTGGTGCGACTTAGGGGTCGAGTTTCTTGAATCCGAACGCGATCGCCCGTCTTGCACTTATTCTCTTCATCGTGCACCTTGTATCGCTTGGTTCTCACCATGATCTTGCGATATTTGGGATGGGGAGCGCGGTTCTCCACCGCTACCACAACCGTTTTTTCCATCTTGTCACTAACGACAACACCAACCCGTTCCTTAACTGCCATAACTCCTTACTCCTTGTCTGCGACGGACATCGTTTTCGCAGTTAGTTGCCGCTCTCTCTCAACTGTCATCAATTGAGCTAAGCGATGGCGAGCGTGTCCAAACTGATGAGACTTTTCCAACTGTCGTGTAGCTTTTTGAAATCGCAGATCAAATAACTGTTTCTTCGTGACAGCAATTTGTTCATCAAGCTCTTGATCGCTTAGATCCCTAACATCTGAAATCTTAGGAAAGGCCATAGTTAGAACTCCTCAGCTTCACGAGCAATAAACTTAGTTTTAATTGGCAGCTTGTGCGATGCCAACCGCATTGCCTCCCGAGCAGTCGCCTCAGGAACTCCAGCGATTTCAAACAGTACTCGACCAGGCTTGACAACTGCCACCCAGAACTCCGGGTTTCCTTTACCAGAACCCATCCGAGTTTCTGCAGCACGTTGAGTAACAGGCTTATCGGGAAAAATGCGAATCCAGATCTTCCCACCACGACGAATATAACGAGTCATCGCACGACGACTTGCTTCAATCTGTCGAGATGTAATCCAACAGGGTTCAATGGCTTGCAGAGCAAAATCACCAAAATTTAGATCACTACCTCGGGTGGCCAGACCCTTCATGCGCCCACGCTGCTGCTTACGAAACTTGGTTCTTCTAGGACTTAACATAGTAGCTTCATACCTTAGTTGGAGTGAGGGGCTAGGGGGACAGGAACTAGGGTCTAAGAGTTCATTAGAAGCAACCTACTTCCTAAATCATCCATCACCCTTCACACATCACCCTTCATTCGAACGATCTTCAAATTGACGACGCTGCTGACGACGACGGGGTGGAACATTAGAAGTTGCGGATGCAACGTCTTCCTGGCCCGGAATAATTTCACCTTTGAAAATCCAGGTTTTAATTCCTAAAATGCCGTAAATTGTTTGAGCTGTGGTGTAAGCGTAGTCAATATCAGCTCTTAGCGTGTGAAGTGGCACCTTACCTTCTCGGGTAGATTCGGTACGCGCGATCTCTGCCCCGTTCAAGCGACCACTTACTTGAATCTTAATGCCCTGCACCCCGGCACGTTGAGCACGCTGAATAGCCTGCCGCACGACTCGACGGAATGAAACCCGGCGCTCAAGCTGCTGTTGAACATACTCAGCAATTAAGGCAGCGTCTGCATCTACACGAGCTATTTCAACAACGTTGATCCGAATCTGGCGACTGTCGTCTCCCAGTTCTTTTTGCAGCCCTTCACGCAGCTTTTCAATTCCAGCACCACCACGACCAACTACCACACCAGGGCGAGCTGTGAAAACCTGCAGATCAATCTGATCAGCTTTCCGCTCAACTCGTACCTGAGAGATTCCTGCACTGTTGAGTTCCTTGGCAACATACTTACGAATCTTGTGGTCTTCTTGTAAGAGCTTTGGGTAGCGACTAGAGTCAGCAAACCACAAAGAGCGATGCTCTTGGGTAATGCCAAGTCGGAAACCAATTGGATGAATCTTCTGTCCCACGATGCGTCCTCTAAACTGAAGGCGATGGATGGTCAATAAACGTGATCTTTAAAACTAGCTAATGAGAGGTTATCAATACCTAGCTACTCACTGTCTTCACCAGGAGCGACCGCAATAGTAATATGGCAAGTTGGCTTGCGAATCTGGTATGCCCGACCTTGGGCGCGGGGACGAAAACGCTTCAGAACTGGGCCTTGATCAGCGTATGCCCGACTGACTACCAGTCCCGAAGGAGTGTAACCCTCGTTGTGCTCAGCATTTGCCACAGCAGAACGTAATACCTTCAGCACTGGGTCGCAGGCTCGATAGGGCATAAATTCCAGGATAATTAGTGCCTCTCGGTAGGAGCGTCCCCGAATCTGGTCTAACACGCGACGCACCTTATGGGGCGACATTCGAATATAGCGGGCGACGGCTTGAACTTCTGCTGTGGTGGTGACTGGCATAATCTTTCCTCTCGTGCAAACTAGGACATCGATATCCAATCGTTCGCGGTTCTGTTCTTATCGACGAGCTTTTTTATCACTTTTGGCATGTCCCCGAAAGGTTCGGGTAGGCGCAAATTCCCCTAACTTATGGCCAACCATTTGTTCTGTCACGTAAACAGGCACATGCTGACGGCCATTATGAACGGCGATCGTATGCCCAATCATTTGAGGAAGGATAGTAGAAGCGCGAGACCAGGTTTTGATGACCTGCTTATCGCCCTTCACATTCAAAACCTCAATTTTCTTGAGCAGGTGATCAGCCACGAACGGGCCTTTCTTTAGTGAGCGAGACATAATCTTTACCTACCCTCTAGGATTCCCGACCACCACGACCGCGCTTTGAGGTGCGACGTCGACGGCGAACAATTAGCGCACTGCTAGCTTTCTTCTTCTTTCGCGTTTTGGCTCCCAAGGTTGGCTTACCCCAAGGCGTAACAGGGCCGGAGCGACCAATCGGGGCACGCCCCTCACCTCCACCATGAGGGTGATCAACCGGGTTCATCACACTACCTCGCACCTGTGGACGACGACCGTCCCAACGCTTACGACCTGCCTTACCCAAGCTGACATTGCGAACATCAGCGTTGCCCACTTGGCCTATAGTCGCGTAGCATTCTCGTCTAATCAGACGAACCTCAGTAGACGGAAGACGGAGTGTTACAAAGTTACCTTCTTTTGCGACGAGCTGGGCTGAAGCACCAGCGGCTCGAACAATTTGCCCACCTCGGCCAGGTGTTAGCTCCACGTTGTGAACCGTAGTACCCAATGGCATATTGCCCAACGGCATCGCATTCCCGACTTCAAACGGAACGTTAGAGCCCGCTACAACCGTAGACCCTACAGCCAAACCAGCAGGATGAAGAATATATCGCTTCTCACCATCTTGGTAGTAAAGAAGGGCGATACGGGCATTACGGTTAGGGTCGTACTCAACCGAAGCCACCTTAGCAGGGGTGTTACGTTTGTCACGCCGGAAATCGATTACACGATAAAGACGCTTGTGACCACCACCTCGGTGCCGGCAAGTAATTACACCTCGATTGTTTCGTCCTTTTGGGCGATGGACTGAATAAGTTAGTGATTTCTCTGGTTCGCCACGAGTAACCTCTATAAAATCAGAAACCGATCGCTCGCGGGTTCCGGGGGTGTAAGGGCGATATATACGAATACCCATAGCTCAGACTCTTAGAAGAACGGGACGCTAAACCTTGGACATTAGACCGTGTACTGCGAGACTAATCTTAAGAGAACAGACTGAACTTAGGTTCAGACTTCGGGAAAGAGAGTAATTGAATCGCCAGGTGCTAGCTTAACAATCGCACGCTTATATCGAGGCTTATGGCCAGCAAACTTGCCAACTCGCTTTTCTTTGGCTGGAGGGTTACTAGTATTTACGCTAATAACCTTGACCTCAAACAAACTCTCAATGGCTGCCTTGATATCTGGCTTGGCAGCCTTAGTAGAGACTTCAAAAATATACTGATTGTCTTCCAACAGCTGAGTCGCCTTCTCGGTCACCAAAGGACGGCGGATCAGATCTGGTAATTCACGCACATCAAATTTAGTCACCGTATACCTCTTGTACCTTTTCAATAGCTGATGCAGTAGCCACGATTTTGTCGGCAGCCAGCAAGTCATGAATGTTCAAGTTGCTAGCGGAGATCATTCGTAATGTACCAATGTTGCGAGCAGACAAGTAAACCGTGTCGTTGCGCTCAGAGACAATTAAAAGTACTTTGGCTTCAGTGTCAACTCCCCAGCGAGTTAGAGCGTGGACAAGCTCCCTCGTTTTGGGACGAGAAAATTGCTCAGTGAAATCTTCTACCACAATCAGATCTTCAGTGCGACTCTGAAAAGCAGTGCGAAGAGCAAGTCTTCGCTCCTTGCGGTTCATTTTGACGGAATAATCTCTTGGTTTAGGCCCAAAAATCACACCACCACCGCGCCACAAAGGAGACCGATTAGAACCGGCGCGGGCTCGACCCGTCCCCTTTTGACGCCAAGGCTTCCGTCCACCACCCCTAACCTCAGAACGGGTTTTTGTAGAGGATGTCCCTTGACGAGCGTTATTCATCTGCCGAATTAAGGCGCGATGAACAATGTGAGCAGCGTTCTCTTCTTTAGCAACCCGCAAGTCCAATGAAGCAGTTCCAGCTTCATCCCCTTGCCAATTTTTGATAACACATTCAACCATCAGTTTTCTCCATAAAGAGGGGCTAGGTTTCAGCTTGAATCTTCAGATTCCTATGTCCCTACTTCGCTTTCCCAACCAACTTGGCAGGCACAATATTGATCAGCGCGCCCGGCTTTCCAGGAACAGCGCCTCTGATCAAGATTAGGTTGCGATCGCCATCAACCCTTACGACCGTAAGCTTACGGATTGTCACCTGAGAACCACCCAAGCGACCTGCCATTCTCTTACCTGGATAAACTCGACCGGGCGTAGTGCCAGCACCCGTGGAACCGGGCTGCCGATGGTTTTTAGAACCGTGCGCCATTGGACCACGCCTAAAGTTGTGACGCTTTTGATAGCCTGCAAAACCACGACCAATGCTAGTTCCAATAACATCTACCTCTTGTCCAGGGGCAAAGATATCGGCCTTAATTTCCTGCCCTAGCTGATAATCAGTCGGGGTAGAAAGACGATATTCCTTAAGATGCCTTAGGGGTGAAGCCTCAGCTTTTCGTAAATGTCCTAATTCGGGTTGAGTGATTGCCTTCTCGGTAGTCGCACCAAAACCAACCTGAACAGCCGAATAGCCATCTGTTTCAGCGGTCTTGATTTGAGTAACCGTGCAAGGACCCGCCTGTACAACGGTAACAGGAACAGATTTCCCTGCTTCGTCAAAAATCTGGGTCATACCCAGCTTGGTTCCAAGAATTCCAACAGACACGGTCACACGTCTCCCTATTCACACACAACAAAGAAGTCAGAATCTCACCAACTGTTGACACAGATAGATGGAAATTCAGTCGACCTCAATGGACATTTACAGAAACAGCCCTACTCTCACCCTGCATTCACAGCAGATGAACCCTGGGATCTCCGCAATACCTCTCACAGGACATGTTGATAAAAAGCGGTTTCCACCGCTGCCCTGCCTGTATTCGCCAGGACTTGGAAAGTTAGGCTATCCAGTATCCTCTTCAAAAAGCTCTCTTCAACAGCAGGTAGGAAACACTACCGCAAAGTGACGAAAACCCGTTTTTGGCGACGATTCAACAGTATAAACAAATTAGAGAAGATTGTCTAGTAAATTCTTAAGCCGAAGGTTTTGCGTAAACACAGAGCTTCGTTTGCCTAAGATTTACCCTTTGTAAGTGTAGCCTGGTTTAAAGCTAGATTTCTATAAAGTTTCCTTATAAGTAGGTGGGCGTAATCAAACATAAAACCCTAAAAGTCTGCACCGCCTACTGCGCGGGCGGTGCAGACTTTTAGAATCCTGTCTTTATTTAAGTTGAACTACTTAGTGATGCATTAAAGTATGGGAAAAAAGTAGAAATAGATATTAAATACGGAGCACTGAGCCATCGAAACTCTCAGAGGCATCGAAACTCTCAGAGGCATCGAAAATCTCGCCGTGGTAGAGTGCTATATGAATAGCGAGGAATACTAGCGTATGGCATTGATCACTACAGGCAAGCCGTTTATTCGTGATTTGGAACAATTTGGTGCTCTGGGTGTGTACGTTCCGTTGGAGGGAGGGCACGAGGGGCGATATCAGCGGCGTTTGCGTGGGGCAGGCTACACCGTGCTCAATATTACAGTTCGAGGATTGGGAGACTTGTCCTCATACTTGCTCAATGTCCATGGAATTCGTCCGGCTCATTTGGGCAAGAAGAGCACGAAGGAGCGAGAAGGAGCTGTGGGGTATCGGTATTACCTACCTCCGATTGCGACCTATCAGGTAGAGGCCTTACCAGCTAAGTCAAAAGGGCTTGTGATCTGGATGATGGAGGGTCATATACTTGACCCGTCTGAACTAGAGTTTTTAGCTAAACTTCCTCTTGCCAATCCCAAGGTTAAGGTGGTGCTGGAAATGGGAGGCGATCGCAGCTTTACCTGGAAGCCCTTGCAGACTGTTCTAGCTACCGTATGAACTTAAATATTGGCTGAGAAAATTTGGCTGAGAAAACGCTGATATCGCACCCAGGCAGCTTTGATAGCCTCGTGAAGGCTGATTGATCTTGAGATTTATCGCGATTATTATCGAATCGTGGTTCTGGGTAGCTGCCCTCGCCTTAAATCTTGATTTCAAAATGAGCATAGCTGTCCTTACGGATAGCATTTCAAGCGATCCCCAGTTTGTAGTACACTACGGGCATTATTGGTATCTGCCAATTTTGGATTAACCCATTAGCATGTAAGGGTGACTAACTTGTATACCCCCTTACGGTCTCTCAAGGAAGGTAACTGGTTTAAGCTCATCTGCGGAGCGAGCTTTCAGCACCTGCCTGATATCCGAAATTTAACATTAGCTTATACTCTGGCGGGAGCTGACTGTATTGATGTAGCAGCAGACCCGGCAGTTATTGGAGCTGCGCGTAATGGAATGCAAGCGGCTGCGGTGATATTTTCACGGGGTCGAGAACGGGAAGCCGCTGTGCAAGAAATTCCGTGGCTAATGGTAAGCCTTAACGACGGTGAAGATCCGCATTTTCGCAAGGCCGAGTTTAATTCTGACTGCTGTCCACCAGATTGTATGCGTCCCTGCGAAGCAACTTGTCCAGCACAGGCGATCGCCTTCAGCACGGCATCAGGCGGATTTTCGGGCGTTATTGATAGCCGTTGTTATGGCTGTGGTCGCTGCTTGCCACTATGCCCAATCCAGCAAATTTCGACTCGCTCACATACTGCAACTCCTGATACATTGCCCGCCCTGTTGGAATTAGTAGATGCAGTCGAAATCCATACACGGGTAGGTCACTGGCAAGGTTTTAAGCGGTTGTGGTCAGCGATCGCACCTTCCGTTAGAAGTCTTAAACTTATCGCAATCAGCTGTCCCGATGGCGAAGGGTTGATTGACTATCTGCAAACACTGCACAATTACATGTCACCTCTGCCATGCCCTGTGATCTGGCAAACAGATGGGCGACCCATGAGCGGCGATATTGGAGCTGGAACCACTCGGTCAGCGATAAAATTAGGGCAGAAAGTACTAGCAGCAAATTTGCCGGGGTATGTACAACTCGCAGGTGGCACCAATAACTACACCGTGCCAAAGCTGCGAGCCTTAGGATTATTGCAGTGTGAAGACTTAGCTTCTACTCGACATATTGCAGGGGTGGCCTATGGTAGCTACGCTCGGGTTTTGCTTGCGCCTGTGCTTGACCAGCTAGAGCCGACCGAAGATCGCCTTAGTCTGAGTCAATCAGATTTATTTTCCCCAATCACTGAACCGAAGGCAGGGCAGTTTCGAATGACCGACGGAGTCAGAGTCGTGAATCTCGCTGAGTCAAGCTCAATTCATCTAAATTCACTGCATCCAACTTATTTGGAAGCCTTTCCTGATTTGCTAGAGAAAGCTGTGGCGTTAGCGGCCTCTTTGGTGTCTCAATTGAAAGTCCCAAGTGCAGCTCAGATCTCAGCTTCAGCTAAACGTCGAGGCGATCGCCCCACTCCACCTGCTGTTGCATTTCCTTTCTAAACACGAGTCAACCATGAGTCATGCCTCAAGTACTCTATCTTCGATTTCACGTCGATCTCAGATTTCTCCCAAAGCACGTTTTCTAGCCCTGTGCTTTATTTGAGGACTCTACTGGTTACCCCTTTAACAAACTCCCCATGTCATCCAACGGTAACAACTCTACCGATCAGCCCATCTCTGCGGTGCCGGATACGACGCCTTTAAGCATGTCTAAATCGCTACAGATTACAGACGACCTCACCCAGCTATTAGCGATTCTGCCGATCTCGATTCGCGATCGCCTAGAGCAACATCCTCAGCGTAACGTTTTAGTGGAAGTGGTCATGGATTTGGGTCGTCGCCCTGAGGCTCGATTTCCTAACGAAGCCGAATATTTGTCTGACGAACCCGTCTCAAAACCCGATTTGCAATACACCATTGAGCGCGTCGGCATTTTCAGTGGTGACAATCGAGCAGGCATCGAAAAAACCCTCCATCGGATTAGCGCCATGCGTAACCGAAGTGGTGAAATTATTGGTCTTACCTGTCGGGTAGGGCGCGCCGTCTATGGCACGATCGGCATGATTCGCGATTTGGTTGAAACAGGGCGCTCTATTTTGATGTTAGGTCGTCCTGGAGTCGGTAAAACGACCGCCCTGCGAGAAATTGCCCGGGTGTTAGCAGACGAACTAGACAAGCGCGTCGTCATCATTGACACGTCCAACGAAATCGCTGGCGACGGTGATATTCCCCACCCTGCCATCGGACGAGCGCGGCGGATGCAAGTGGCACGCCCCGAAGAACAACACCAAGTCATGATTGAAGCAGTGGAAAACCACATGCCCGAAGTCATCATTATCGATGAAATTGGCACAGAGCTGGAGGCTATGGCTGCCCGGACAATCGCAGAGCGAGGTGTACAGCTAGTCGGCACTGCTCATGGAAACCGGATTGAAAACTTGATGAAGAACCCAACGCTTTCAGACTTGGTAGGTGGCATTCAATCCGTCACCCTAGGCGATGATGAAGCGCGTCGCCGAGGTAGTCAGAAGAGCGTGCTGGAACGCAAAGCTCCTCCCACCTTTGACATTGCCATAGAAATGTTGGAACGGCAAAAGTGGGTAGTGCATGAACAAGTATCAGACACGGTAGATTCTCTCCTACGGGGTCGTCAGCCCAATCCACAAGTGCGAGCAGTAACCAATGATGGCGATGTTCAGATCACTCACGAAGTTCCAGGTGCGCCAATTCCCCCTCATCCTCATCGGACAACCGCCTTTGGGGAGTCTTCGGTTCTGACTGGGCGAGACTCTCGCAGCAGTGGATGGCGCGCTTCAGGACAGATGCCACCCACCTCCAGTTACAGCCGCAATGATTTAGGTCGAAATGATCTGGATATTCGCAATGATTTAGGCAACTTCAATCGAGGCGGGCGTTCTCAAATGAGCAGCCCGCCCAGCGCTGCATCACCTGAGCAGCAGGTGTTTGACCAAATGCTGAATGAGTCACTGGAGCGATCGCTTATGACCCGCGAAGCTGACCCCTTTGGTGAAATGCCTACTGCGGGGCCTAACGGCGAGGATTTGCCAATGCACATCTATCCCTATGCCATTAGCCGCCATCAGGTTGAACAAGTCATCCACACGCTGAATTTACCAATTGTGCTCACAAAAGATCTGGATGGAGCAGATGCGGTATTGGCATTGCGATCGCACATCAAAAATCACTCTAAGCTAAGGCACATCGCCAAAACTCGCCAGTTAGCAATCTATACAGTTAAATCCAATAGCATTCCTCAGATCATCCGTTCTCTTCAGCGAATTTTACACATTGACGACACCGGTTTTGACGAGCCTCTCAATCTAAACCTCTTTTCTCGAAGCGGCGATGAAGATGAAATCGAAGCACTAGAAGAAGCGCGCCTTGCCGTCGAACAGATTGTGATTCCTAAAGGGCAACCTGTGGAACTGCTCCCTAGATCTGCAAAAGTCCGCAAAATGCAGCACGAACTCGTAGAACACTACCACCTTAAGTCTTCTAGCTTCGGTGATGAACCTAATCGCAGACTGAGAATTTACCCAGCATAAGGAGGCGTTTCATCGGTAGCAGAGCTATAGGAAGGAGAAATAAGCTAACGCACCCTTTCCAAGACGTTAGGGAAAATTAACATACCCAAAAGAAAAACCTAACAGGTACACAGGGCTTTGCACTTATAGCGGTAGCCATGATCAATAGGACGCCTCCCTGTCATTCCCGCGTAGTCGGGAATCCATCTGCTCGATAGGTGCCAGCGTCATTCCCGCCTGCGCGGGAATGACGCTGGCATGTCCTAAGCTTTATGACTATGGCTATAAATAAAAACAAGTTTTTGATGAAGAGCAGCGCTCAGCACGGCTTCTCATCAAAGATTTTTATCTCATGCACTTGAAAAGTACTATGTCCAACGAGACTGGTTCAAGCGGGTTGAGGCGCTTCTTACTATCTCATGAGTATTACTCGCCGGGTTCTCCGTTCTCTAGTAGTGTTTCCAGTAGCCTTAGTTCATCTGCTGCATCATCCTGCTCGCCTCCAGCTCTCATTTGAGAAAAAATGCGGTAAGTGCCAAATTCTGAAGATCTTTGCAACTCTATTTGCGCTGAAGTTTCTCCTCGCATATCAACCAAATTAAATTCAACGTTTTCAGCATAAATCGCCATTGTAATATCAAAAATTTCGAAGAAGTTGATTACCCAGCGACAGTCTTCTTCGAGGTAGTTTTTGTAATATTGCACTAGGTTTGCAATTCGGGATTCTAAATGAGTGCGGGCATGCCTGCATATTAGAACAATTTTTAACAGAACAACGACCAGGGTCAGAGGGTTGCCTTGTGAAAGCAATTGTACAAAAAGAGAAGATGGCTCTTGATGGTTTTCGGTGGTTAAGTATTCGATCACTCGATTGCATGTTCGTAACAACAATGCATCATCAATTTGCTTATCGTGATGATTGGTATAAAGAGCTTCTAACTTTTCGAAAAGCTGCTTTTTGAGCGCTTTTGCAAAATCATGGCTCTCTAACGAAAAAATTAGGTATCGCTGTAGACTAAGCTTAAACTCCAGATAGGTAAGGCTCTTAGTTTGGCTGAGAAAAATATGAGCCAAGTTAGCATGGCTAAACTTACCTCGCCTAACTACAATCATCTTGACCAAGTGCAGAATTTCATCACCCATTCCTGTTGGATTTTTGGGTGATTTTTTTTCGGACTCTGCTCCATTTATAACTGAACTGTTACTTTGGGAGCGAGCCGTATACATAGCGAGGTCAAACTTGAACCGCTCTTTCAGTTGCTTGGACAACGCTCGAGCGGCATGACGCTGTTCTACAGGATTGTTTAAGTCAATATATTGAGGAACTAACAAGTAAGACGTATAGCGCTCTGACCAGTGCCGATGCCCCTGGTCATCATACTTAGACGCAAACAACTTAAGCTGTTCAAAATCGCTGCTCTCAACAAAGGCTTTTAGCCAACTTCTAAGTCGCCGCAAAGTTGGCGACATTGTTGGCTTGTCCAAAATAGGGTCATTGAAGGTTTGAATCAGCTCCTGAATTGTTTTGTGGCTTCTGGTAATATCCCAATTATTAATTAAGATATAGCAGGATCGCTTTAGTGTATTTCTAAACTCGATCTCTTGATTGGAAAAAACAATCTCATACAACGATGGCAAGATATGAGAGCTTATGGTGTTTACATGATGAATAAACAGATGACTAAACTCGGCCAGAACTTCTTCAGGAGACCACAGTTTGACAATCTCAAGTAGATAGTTGTAAATCGTTTCTTGAGCCTTTGGAATGTCTCTTTGAAACCGATTAGCCTGACCGTTTTGCGGTGGATAACCCTCTTGCAATTTATCCAAAACCATCGTGATACTCAACGACAACAGGAACTTTAACGCAAATACTAGACGCAAACAGAGCGGTAGGTGACGATTCTAAGCTGACTACTGAGAGAGTGTGGATCTATATTTCTTGATTGGCTACTTCGATCGCCTACATTTAAAGCTGCCATTAATTAACCCCTTTGGCGTAGCTTTGAATCTGTTTAGATAGGTTTGCTCAATTGTGAGAGAAATAAAGCTTAGTCTGATTAAAGTAAATTGGCTATCTACTTGTAGACAGAATTGCCTTAAACAGAATCGTTCGGCTAACTTATCGTTAAAGAGGCTATTGAAAGCTAGATTGTGAATCAACAGATTAGCAGGCTAGCGCTTTTCAATCAGAGACTCTGAGTGATGATGTTTATCAGAGGAAGCCTGCTCGTTGCTAGTATTCGAAAGAGTATGCTGTACTTCTACAAAATACTTTTACTCTTTTTCGGACATTTGTTGAAAGAACGTGTGAGTTTGAACGGGAAAAGCAGTCTAGGTTCTCCAGAACTTGGTAGTCCTAAATTGGTAATGATTTTTTGAAGCGCGGGCTTTGCCCGCGCTTCAAAAAATCATTACATCAGTACCACTACCCAGAACTTAAACGCTGTTACGGTTATTTAACTCAGGGTGGATTTAGATAATATTACGACGGGTTGGACGTAGTCTTTTGGTCTGCTCCTTTTATTTTTAGGATGCCCATATATAAGCAGCTCAAAACCTCTTGCAAGTAAAGAAGACTGATGCCCCTCTAAAACATCTCCCGCTAGAACGTCTGATAGTAAGCATCTTTTTCAGGAAGGGCCAGTTGAAAGGGTCTGTTATGAAAAGCCGCCCGACTGAGCACTGGTGCCCCACCCTATTTCCTGTCTTAACAACAGATTGTTCAAGCTTTGTATCGGGCGGTTTCTATCGTAGATGGTAGGATTTGCAACTAATCGACTTGATACTCAATCGTTAAGCCTGACTTTTTAAGCCGATATCAGGTTCTAAGGAGAGCGTTGTAGGCGTAGCATAGAATCTTTGAGGACGTGAATGGCACCTCAGCGGATTTGGCAAGCTTACAGGGCGATCGCCAGAAGTTTCTAGATGAGAGAGGTTACAAAACATATCTCTGAGATTTCCAGTAAATATACGGGATTGCGCGCTGCTTAGATTTTACTCCTCGAATAAGGTTTTTCCCTCTGACTCCTCCTTGTTTTTACGCTAAACATACTACATTTGGCATCTGCTCTAGGTTTCAGCCCTATGTCTTGAGTCTGAAGGCAGTCAGGCATTGAGCGTTAAGAGTAAAAAAAGTAAAAAGGACTTGAAGTTTTAAAATCTAATTGTAAAGCTCATTTAAAGAGATGTAAAAAGTATTCAGTACGAATACGTTAAAGGTTTATGGAAGCTTTGCAACTTTATTGAAGTTTTACGTAGATTTACGGAGACGCGATCGCCGTTGTGAAAGAAGATTCAGATTATTGCTCACGTATCGCTGTGCGTGGATTAAAAGCTTCTAGGACACGCCCCCGCTAAGCTCTACTAAAGCAAAATGGAAGACATATTGCAATCTACGATTGTAGCGTTACAGGATGCGTTAGTGAACCTCTTGCGTGTATCGTTTTCCGGCTTTGCCGGAAAACGATACACGCTCACGAAAAAGCATTCACGCAAAAAGTCTATTGGCTGAATATGGTAGATGGTCTTCTTAGAGCGGCCGAATTACGTTAGGCGCGGCGATCGCCCATCGGTGGCGCGTCAACGGCATCTGATTAGGGCGATAAACCCCTGCCCAGTGAGCCAGAAGGAGATCGGCTACATCCAGAAGTGCCGTTTCAGTCTTCACACCCCAACGCGATTGCAGCAGTAGGGAATCAGTGCCGTGTTTTTGAAAGGAATCACGCCGATAGGTCGACAGGCTAGCAGTTGTATTCATGCAGCCTGACAGCGCCCCTACTAAAGCGCTTGTGAGGGTCGGTCGCGCGCAATCGCGAGTACTGAGCAGAAGGGATAAACGATATTCTTCTGGTGTCCTAAGAAAACAATACAGTGCGAAGGGCATAGAAGATAAGTGTGTCGATGTCCCTAGGACACGATGAGCGATCGCTAAACTCGCGCCAGAGCGAATCAGTTGCGCCACCTCTGCCAGGTGATCCGCCAGTACCCAATCTGTATGCTCTAGGTCTAAATCTGTTAAAAGCTGGGCAATTAACGTAGTGGGATTTAACTGATTTTGGAGAATACACGCCAGAGTGTAGCCCAAAATCAGGGCATCTGAGCGGGCAGCTCCAGGAATTGGAGCTAGGTGCGATCGCAAATTTGAGAAATCATCGTGGTAGCAGAGCAACAGAGGAAGGGTTGCAATCGCCCATCCTGCGGGATCTTCAGGGATTTCAGCGGAGCCATCCTCCCCTAAGCTAGCACCTGGGAACTGTGAGGGAATCACCCAATCGCGCCATTGGTGAGATGGGAAGGCAGAGTGTACCAGGGTTTGGGCAATGGTAATGGCGATTGCACCCCAGGCCATAGGAACCGCTGCCGGCTCTGCAATCGGAGCGCAACTTGATTTCTCTGCTAAACGGACAAAGGAGATTGAATTCTGCGAACGGCTGTAATTCGTTACTGCCCATAAATCGCCTAAAGCCGCTCCCAACATTGCCCCGCGAAACCGACTTAAAAGTGAATACCGCACAGTAAGTACCGCACCGAGTGTTGCTTTAAAAATAGCCTGCCCATCTGTAAATGCCGCAAAAACCTACTGTTATCGTCTATGGACGGCAATTTTTCTAGACACTGTAGTCCTAAACTGTAGTCCTAAACTGTAGTCCTAAATTGGTGAGGATTTTTTGATGGGCGGGCTTCGCCCGCCCATCAAAAAATCCTTAGATCAATACCACTACCCTAGACACTACGCGGTGAGAGAGGCTGTTGAAAAAGAACAGGCTTTTTAAGCCAACCGAATGAGGCTATACGGGATAAGGCTATACGGGGCGCTCCCTAGCCAGAAGGCAATACTGGATCGGGTGGTGTTACCGGAGCAGGCGATACAGCGGGCGACGGCAACGCGGTTGGGAGGTTTGGTGTTGCCGATAGCCAGTTGGCACTCAGAACAATCGTCAGCCCAATAAACAAAATAGTCAAAATCCAGGTAACCCGATTCAAGGTCTGCTCAGCACTTTTGGCGCTGGTAAACAGTTGTGCCTGCCCGCCCAAACCGCCCAGACCATCCCCTTTGGGGCTGTGCAACAGCACCAAAATAATTAGACCAACAGCAGAGACGGTCCACAGGACCTGAACGACGGTTTCAGGGGTCATAGAGTTGAAAAAGAAAGTAAGGTGCAGACGATTTATTGTCTATGTCTCATTTTACCCCTACAAAGACACCCGCACAGGAGTGCGATTCGTACGTACGTCAAATCCAACGGCTTCAATGAGCGATCGCCCTGTCATTTCAACAGGTTGAGGCAGCTTGAGAATCTCTAAGATCGTGGGGGCAATATCTGCTAAACACCCATCTTCTCTGAGAACAATATCCGTCCCATGGCCGGGAATTTTGCGGCCTTCGCCCTCAACGACGATGAAAGGAACTGGATTAGTAGTGTGTGCTGTCCAAGGCTTACGGTCTTCGTCTAGCATCACCTCAGCATTACCGTGATCAGCCGTGATCAGGGCTGTTCCGCCAACCTTAGTAATACCCGTTAATAGTCGCCCTAAACAGGCATCTACCGTTTCAACAGCTTGAATTGCCGCATCCATTTTGCCCGTATGGCCTACCATGTCAGGGTTTGCGTAGTTAATCACCACCAGCGAGTAAATGCCTTTATCTAAGGCAGCGATCGCTCCATCGGTCACCTTGTAAGCGGACATGGGAGGCGCACAATCATAGGTAGGAACAGCAGGGCTAGGAACCATCTCTCGGTCTTCGCCAGCCAAAGGGTCTTCAATACCACCATTGAAGAAATACGTCACATGAGCGTACTTTTCTGTTTCAGCCGTACGGAACTGCCGCAAATTGTGGTTAGCAATTACCTCACCCAAAATATTGGTAAGGTCTTGAGGCTCAAAAGCCACCATTACCGGAAAGTGAGAGTCGTACTGAGTAAACGTAACGAAAGGAAGCGGTGTAATTTGGTCACGCTCAAACCCGTCAAAGTTGGGATCGACAAAGGCCTGAGTTAACTGGCGAGCGCGGTCAGGGCGGAAGTTAAAGAAAATGACCCCATCTCCAGCCGTCACAGCTCCAGGAGCTACTCGCGTGGGACGAGCAAATTCGTCAGAGAGATTATCAGCATAAGACGCTTCTAAGACCTCCAAAGCCGAACGGCCATCACCATCACCATCCTGAGTCATCAGGTCATAGGCTTGCTGTGTCCGATCCCAGCGGTGATCTCGATCCATCGTGTAGTAGCGACCGCTGAGGGTGACAATTCGACCGACACCGACTTGATCGACGTAGCTTTGAATTTTTTGAATAGCCCCTAGCCCATCGGTAGGTTTTGTATCACGCCCATCGGTGACAGCGTGGATACAAACGTCTGTAATGTTTTGCTCTTTAGCTAGGTCAATCAGCCCAAACAGATGGCTGAGGTGAGAATGCACCCCGCCATCTGAACACAAACCCACTAAGTGCAATTTGCCTCGGTTTTGGCGCACGTCGTCGCATATTTTGAGCAAGGCTGCATTGCTCAACAGGGTTCCATCTTCGACCGCATCGCTAATGCGTACCAGCTCCTGGGGGACGACTCGTCCTGCTCCAATATTTAGATGCCCAACTTCGGAGTTACCCATTTGCCCCTCAGGCAACCCGACGCTCTTCCCGGATGCTTGCAACAACGTTTTGGGGTAGGCCGCCCAAAGGCTATCCATGATGGGGGTGTTGGCAGAGGCGATCGCGTTGCCATCGGTGCCATCACGATATCCCCACCCGTCTAAAATGATCAGAACCACTGGAGAGATGGACGCTTGTGCCATGTGAATAGCCCTAAACAACCGGATAAACTGAATATTTTCTCAGCAATAATACCATTCAAATTTTAACTGTTACGAGTTCGACAGTAGAGAATCATGGAAGATACACGCGAGAGTGAACAAAGAGTATTACGCGTTATGTCCCACCTGAACTAGCGATTTACCGTAACCTGCCATGGCAAGGCAGTTTTGCCAATCCTCAACGCTCAAACCTCAAAATTAGCTTTCTCTCCTTTTTTGCTTTTTGATTTTTGCTTTTGCTTAGCCTGTTTAGCAACAGATTTGGTGACCTTTTCTGCGGCGATCGCTTCTAATTTTTCCTTCTCTCTTTCCTCAACGACTTTATCGAGATAGTAGTGATAGTCTCCCTGGTAGAGCACAAGTTCCCCATCGCGAATTTCCACGATTTTAGTGGCAACCTGGGAAATAAAGTAGCGATCGTGCGATACCACAATCAGGGTGCCATCGTAGTTTTGGATTGCTTCTTCCAACATTTCCTTGGCTGGAATGTCTAGGTGGTTAGTCGGCTCATCCAAAATCAGCAGGTTGGCAGGGCGCAACAGCATTTTTGCCAAAGCCAAGCGGGCTTTTTCACCGCCGCTAAGAGCGCCCACTTTCTTGAAAACAGTATCTTTGGTGAACAAGAACCGACCGAGCAACGTGCGAACCTCTTCATTGCTCCAGTCAGGGACTTCGTCGTGAATGGTTTCAACTACCGTTTTTTTGAGATCTAGCGCTTCTGCCTGGTTTTGTTCAAAGTAGCTAGGAATAACGTTGTGATCGCCCAGCGTGATGCTGCCTTCGGTGGGCTGTTCGGTGCCGTTAATTAAGTGAAGCAGGGTAGACTTGCCCGCACCGTTGGGTCCCAAGAAAGCAATGCGATCGCCCCGCTCAATCAACAGATTAGTGCCTAAGAACAAAATCTTGTCTTCGTAGGCGTGGGTGAGGTCTTTGATAATTACCACTTCACGACCGCTACGGGGAGCGGGCGGAAAGCGAAAGTGCAGCGTCCGTAAATTATCAACCGGGGCATCAATCCGTTCGATTTTGTCTAACTGTTTTTCTCGGCTCTTGGCTTGAGTGCTGCGGGTGGCACTGGCGCGGAAGCGCTCTACAAATGTCTGCTGTTTTTCTAATTCTTTTTGCTGACGTTCGTAAGCACTAAGCTGAGCCAGTTGAGCTTCTTCTTTTTGCTCTAAATAAGACGTGTAATTGCCGAGATAGGTTGTAGAAACACCGCGTTCAGTTTCCACAATTTGGGTACAGAGGCGATCGAGAAATTCTCGGTCGTGAGAAACGATTACCATTGGCGTACTAAGACCCTTTAGGTAAGTTTCTAGCCATTCAATCGTTTCCAGATCTAGGTGATTGGTCGGCTCGTCCAGTAACAGCAAATCGGGGGCTTGCAGCAAAATCTTGCCCAAGCTCATCCGCATTTGCCAACCGCCACTGTAGGAACTAACCAGGCGATCGCCTGCATCAGCCTCAAACCCAAGTTCTGGCAAAATCTTCTCAATCCGTGACTCTAACCCATAGCCATCCAGCCCTTCAAACTGTCGCTGAAACCGATCGAGCTGGTGGATCAGTTCGTCTAGCCGTTCAGGATCAGCCGTTTGCATGTCGTGCTGTACCTGCATTAACGACTCGTGCACCTGGTTAGCTTCCGCAAACGCTCGCCAAAATTCTTCGCGCACGGTGCGGCCTGGATCAACCTCAAATTCTTGAGTCAGGTAAGCAATATGCAGGCTGGCAGGGCGAATTACCTCTCCGGTCGTTGGCTCCATCTCCCCAGCAATAATCTTGAGCTGAGTTGATTTGCCTGCCCCGTTTACCCCAACCAACCCGACGCGATCGCCCGGTTTCACCTCCCAGTTAATGTCTTTCAACACCTCACCTGTGGGGTAAATCTTGCTGATATGTTCCAGGCGTAACATTGAATCTCCAGAGAAATAAAGGGGTGGGTGTCAGCGACGACAAACGGATACGTTCGATGCTACGTCAAAACTTTGCTAAACTAAAAACCTTTAAACTAAAAACCTTTACACATTGTAAACGTTCCCTCCATAGAACGTTGGTCTATTCCATCGAATCCGAATTAAGTACACAAAACCCTCCCACTCGGCGGCAATGGGAACATCTATCCAAGTATGCAAATTTAGCAGCCTTGCTTAACTATACAAATCGTTCCCCAGAATCGTTCCCTAGAATCGTTCCCCAGAGTTGTCAAGAAACGACTTAACGCAATGCACAACTAAAAGTCTGCGTAGTCCTAAATTGGTAAGGATTTTTTGATGGGCGGACTTCGCCCGCCCATCAAAAAATCCTTACATCAATACCACTACCAAAGTCTGAAAACCCAAGCTTCTCGTGGATCAGGCATCTTGCCTGACTGGCTTAGACGGGCAAGATGCCCGTCCCACAAGAGGTTTGAGAAAGTTGCACGACGTGACGTATTATGGCTGCGTTATCTTCATAGCTGCACTACTAGCGGCCGAAAACCACTTAGGAGACTAGCAAGAATAAGTTGAACGTTTTGCAGAAAACATCCCGTTGAACAAGGTGCTTAAGCCCCTTGCCTGTCCAAGTTATTTTTTCTAGACTCCTTAGAGTCGGTAACATCGGCGATGCCTTCGGGTTAATGACGCTATTTGCTACGCTTGGCCGTTTTTTTAGTCTTCGTCGGTTCAACTTCATTAGCTTGAGCTGGCTCACTCCCATTAGTGGCGGTTGGCGCAATCCCAGACGCTTGCAGATGGGCTTCCAGAAACCATAGCCGCTTGTCAATTGCACGCGAAATTTCTGTGTAGAGATCAGCCGTGTCGGCATCGTCCAAATCATCTGTGCTGGCAATCCCATCGCGTAGAAGTTTGCCGTAAGCGGCAAAGCGGTCAGCCAGAGCTGTCACATGCTCTTTACCTTCCAAAATAGTAATAGGATATTCCGGCAGGGTAGATTGACTTGCCGCAATGCGGGCAGTGCCCAGAGCCGTACCGCCCAGAGCGGTAACTCGTTCGGCCACCATGTCTATGTATTCCTCTAATTCCGATGCCATCTCATCAAACAGCTCATGAAGTTGGTAAAAATCCATACCCTTCACGTTCCAATGTGCCTGCTTAACCTGAGTTTTCAGGTCTAACGTGCAGGCTAATGTCGCATTCAGCGTATCAATGACTTGAGTGCGAACGTCAAGAGAAAGATCGATGCGAGTCGGGTGAAGGGGTTGGCTACGACCGTTGCTGCCCATATAGTTATGTCCTGGCTAGGTGTTCAAAGATTCAAGATACCCCAAAACCCAAATCTTGGAGCGTTTCTAACTGCTTACAGTTCTCTGTAGACACAGCTCACCTCCACGCCTCCGCCACAGAGCCTTGCCCAGTTCTTGTAAGTAGTTCAACCTAAATAAAAACCAAATTCTAAAACCCTGCGCCGCCCGCACAGCAGGCAGCGCAGGGTTTTAGAATCTTATATTTAATTAAGCCCACCTACTTCATGAAAGCACTTCATGAAAGCGATGAGACGCAATCGGTTAAATGAAACGCAATCGGTTAACTAGACTGGTTAACTAGACTGGTTAACTAGACTAGAGAATTCCAGGCGTGTGCCACAATGTCGCTCAACCAGAGGCGCATAGACCGATTGAGAACGGCATCATCAGCCATGACTTCAGCAGTCACTTCTTCTAAAGACTGTCCCTGAGAGCGCGCCACGCGAACTACCCCAGCGATCGCCGCTGCCACAAGTTCCTCATTCACTGGCTGTTGACGAAGTGCCAAAATCTCTTGAGGGTTACTGGGAATGGGATAATTCATGACAGAGCAAAACAAACAAAGTAGGGAACAGCGGATACTAAACACTAGAGTAAAGATACAGCCAAAAATGAGGAGCTTGTAAACTTTCTTAGTCAATCTTAGTCAGTCTAAATGCATTGGCGAAGTCTAACGCACTTTCAAATCTTGTCAACTCTGTATTTTTGGGGATTCGTGGGGTTAAACACGCTAGATGAGAGAAATTCTTTACTTAGAGGTACCGACTCCTGATATTGATGACGTTCGCACATGGTTGCAGCATCAGTTTCAGGTTTCTATTGGCACGAAACAGGTCACACCAGATGGGTTTTTGTTAAAGATTCCCTCAAACACACTACCTGTGAAACTAGCGGTAGAAGATTCTCAGAGTGTTCAATCTCCCAATGCTCAACCTCCAGAGGCTCAACCTCCAGAGGCTCAAACCTCAGAGCCAGTAGGCAAACCTTCAGATCACACCCCACGGCAAGCTACACATTCCGAAGCATCAACTCCGGCGATTGTCCGCCGTTCAGAACCGGAAACGACTTTATCCGTCTTTACCTGGACAGTACAGCGAACCACTTATCTAAAAGTGTTTCGGTGGTCGACCCTCTCTACGTCAAAAGCCTTTGCTGCCCAAGAATCTACATTTGTGCAGCAGTTGACGAGTCAAGTACAGGCCGCGTTCCCCAATCGCTACCCCGCGCCACCCGCCATCGATCTAACTCAACAAACCATCTTTGAGGCATTAGCACCCACCCACCCGGCTACGGTTAAGTATTTCCAGCGCATCCCCAATGGGGAATATGACTTGACCCGGGTCTATTGGTGGGAGCAGCGCTGGCGCGAGGGGGTTCACAATCCTAAGACCCCTCGCCAAGTAATTTTTGTGAGTGAAAACGTCTCGTCTCAAGGGCTAGAAACTACTCCCAAGCCCGACACACCACCTTACGACATCATCTATATCGGGGGGGCGTTGGGGGTAATTCATGCGGCTGTCATGGCTCGACTGGGATACCGCGTCTTGCTAGTGGAGCGTTTACCCTTTGGCCGCATGAATCGCGAATGGAACATCTCGCGCGATGAGTTTCAAAGCTTGATTGATCTAGGGCTGTTTACCCCAGCCGAATTTGAGAACGTTGTGGCACGGGAATATGTAGACGGATTCCACAAATTTTTTGATGCCAACAATCCACCCCAGTGCAAAGCACCGATTTTACACACGCCCACAGTTCTAAATGTCTGCATTGACGCTGAAAAGCTTCTACGCTTTTGTGGTGACACTCTACGGGCAGCGGGCGGAGACATTTGGGATGAGACAGAGTTTGTGCGTGCAGATATTAGCAAGCGTGATGTTACCGTACAGGCGACCCACTTACCGAGCCAAACGCCTCGACAGGCCACAGCACGACTCTTGGTGGATGCAATGGGCACGGCCTCGCCGATCGCCTGGCAGTTGAATGGCGGGCGCGCGTTTGATAGTGTCTGCCCCACGGTTGGTGCCGTGATTGAGCGAGGGTTTGAACCCGGCGTGTGGAATTCAGACTATGGAGACGTGCTGAACAGCCACGGTGACATTTCACGGGGGCGGCAGCTCATTTGGGAACTGTTTCCGGGTCGTGATGAAGAGCTAACGTTCTATCTATTTCACTATCACCAGGTTAATGTTGAGAATCCTGGGTCGCTATTGGAAATGTATGAAGACTTTTTTACTATTCTGCCGGAGTATCGCCGCTGTGACATGGACAAATTAGTCTGGCGTAAAGCGACCTTTGGCTACATTCCGGGACACTTTAGCGGGAGTGGAGGCGATCGCCACGTTGCTCTCGATCGGTTAATTGCAATTGGCGATGCGGCTTCGTTGCAGTCTCCTCTGGTTTTTACGGGGTTTGGTTCCTTAGTCCGCAACCTACCTCGCCTCACCGATTTACTACACACGGCTCTGCGTCACGACCTGCTGCAAACTCACCACCTGGAGCAAATTCGCGCCTACCAAAGCAATATCGCCGTTACCTGGCTGTTTTCAAAAGGTATGATGGTGCCCACAGGCCGCTTTATTGCGCCAGAGCGGGTAAACGCGATGCTTAATACCTTTTTTGGGATTTTGGCTAGCGAATCCCCGGAGGTGGCTGATCGGTTTGTAAAAGACCGGGCCGGCTGGCTACCCTTCAACCGCATGGCGCTAAAAGCGGCATGGCAAAATCCTTCCTTACTGCTATGGATTTGGGATTTAGCAGGTGCTAAGGATTTGATACGCTGGGTAGGCAGCTATGTCAACTTTACGGTGGCTGCATTCGTGAGTTGGGTGTTTCAATGGCTGCCGGGGTTTGCCCGCCGCATTCAGCCCTGGTTAGAACCTCGCTACCCGGCACTGTGGTTTTGGCTGCTGGCGCGCAGCTATGCCCTTACCTACGGGGTAGGTCGTCCGATGAAACAATCTAGCAGCCTGGGGCGATCGCCCTCAGAACCCGGCGCAGCTATTTCAGAACCCAGCGTAGCTGCTTCTCGCAGTCCGTTAACTTTTTCCAAAAGTGTCGCCCAAAACGCGGATAAACTCCAACGGTAACCCATCGGGATCGGCAATGAAAGCTACCTCGTAGACGCGATCGCCAATCATCTGTTGCGTTGGCTCCAGCAGGACTGTTAATGGCTGTGGGGGTTGTAACTCAGTCAGGCTCTTCTGTAAGCCGTTCAGCCACTCTGGCAAACTTCCTGCTACTGCCGTCAGGTCAAACGACAGATGGTAGTAGCCAGTATAGTGCTCATCACCAAAGGCATCTGCGGCAGGACGAGGTTGCGGCACTTGCAGTAGCTCAACGCGTCCGTTTAAGCCCTCCATCCAGCAGCCCAGCGTGATCCCCGCCGTAAACCGCTCGCATACCACGAATCCTAGCCGCTCGTAAAAGGCGATCGCCCTGAAGATATCGGCTGTGCGAATTGAGGCGTGGTGCATAGAGAAAACGAGAAGGGCAAGACAGAGAGGAGCCAATCTATAGTTTTTTAGTGAGTAGTACTGATCCCCGACTGTTCCAAGAAATGTGTACTACTCGCTAAGTAGGTGGGCGTAATTAAACATAAAATCCTAAAAGTCCGCGCCGCCCACTGCGCGGGCGGCGCGGACTTTTAGAATCTTGTTTTTATTTAGGTTGAACTACTTATCCTAAGTGACCTATTCAAACAGTCGGAAATAGGGATATCGGACTGGAGCACCTGGCTCTTTTTCTAAATCGAAATTAATCACATCCCAGCACGGTTCATCTTTAGGGTCGGGACTGAATTCAACAGGCAATCCATAGAGGCGAGGGCGTGAAGCATCTGCTTGTCCGCGCCAAGGGGTGCTGCGCTCTAAGTACGTACTAATCAAATCTTGATAACGCAGCGCAATGACGACGCGCGTCGCTCGATAGCCTTGGGTGTAGAGGCGATCGAGGGCTTCATGAATTTCAAACCGAATGCCATCCGGATGAGTGTGTTGGCGGAACCACTCCTCATTCCAGAGCCGCCAATGCCGCCCCGATTGGAGGTGAACCAGTTCACCTGTTTTAGGGTCAGATTCAAACGCCCCATGACGCTGGCACAAATAGGTATCAGTCAAAGTTAGCGCCGCAATCGTTTGGCGACAATGGGGGCACTGAATCTCAGGGCCAAAGATCGGATACTGTAGGGCTGGATTCATCATGAAGTCGCTACCAGCGTAGTTTCCATGTACCATGGGCGGTGGCTCTATTATAAGCTTTCAGGCAGTTTTGCTCTCACGCCAATTCTAAGAGCATTCCGCTATAAGAGAGTGCTTTAAAAGTTGATTTTTCGTATGCTGCACGCCCAAAAATCAACTTTGTAAAGCAATCTCCGAGAAAGCAATCTCCGAGACTATCAATACTCGGTAGTCCTAAACTTGTAAGGATTTTCAGATGGGCGGGCGAAGCCCGCCCATCTGAAAATCCTTACCTCAATACCACTACCCAATACTCTTGGGCAAGTTTAAGGAACAGTTCACAGTGTCTATACCTTCGAGTCCTTTAGAACCATTTCCGGTACTTGGCTGTTTAGCGCCCGATCTATCGGCTGCGGCCTTTGTAGCCCCTAATGCGACCGTAATTGGACAGGTTGAGATAGCCACAGGGGCAAGTATTTGGTACGGTGCCGTGGTGCGAGGTGATGTAGAACGTATTTTGATTGGGCAAAGCACCAACATTCAAGACGGCGCGATTTTACATGGCGACCCTGGTAAACCCACTGTGCTGGAGGCGTACGTCACGGTGGGGCACCGCGCCGTGATCCACAGTGCCTATGTGGAGCAGGGTTGCTTAATTGGTATTGGGGCGATTGTACTAGATGGCGTGCGAGTTGGAGCCGGAAGTATCGTAGGGGCAGGAGCCGTTGTTACTAAGGACGTACCGGAGCGATCGCTTGTGCTTGGTATGCCTGCTAAGGTTGTGCGTCAGCTATCTGAATCTGAGGTAGCTAACCTGATTGAACATGCCAAGAAGTATGAGCAATTGGCGCTAGTTTATGCAGGGGTAGTGGTAGTGAGGTAAGGAGACAAACTCAGGATCGTCAATTACCCCCTAGCAAATTAAGACCGTTAGCGGCAAAATAGAGATAAAAGATGAGAGTGATTTCACAAATCTTTAAAGGAGGATATTGAAATGGATTGGCGTATTCTAATTGTGCTGTCACCGTTGATCTTGGCTGGTGCTTGGGTTGTCTACAACATCGGGCAAGCCGCGCTAAAACAGGCAAAGACTTTCCTGGCGAAGTAAGCGATAGGGTTTGAGTATCGATTGTACAATCGCTTGCATTCAGCGGCTTACAACCGGATATCACCGAACGGTAGTATTCAAACATGAAAACTATAAGCACGGTCTGTCTTTTAGGACAGGCCGCGCTCACAGTTTTGATAGTGGTATTGGAGTAAAGATTTTTAGACAGGTAGGCTCAGCCTGTCCATCTAAAAATCCTCAACTTGTTTGGCACTATCCAGCTTCTATAGAACCCATTTGACATCTAATTAGAATTGAGATTTAGGGCGATTTTTGGGCAGTAGGGGCGAAGCATTTGCACTCGAATTGAGGCTGCGTTGCCAGAATATTGATGCAAATGCTTCGCCCCTACAGAATATTCGCGATCACCGGAAAGATGTCAAATGAGTTCTATAAGTAGGTGGCCGTAATCAAACATAAAACCCTAAAAGTCTGCGCCGCCCGCGCAGCGGGCGGCGCAGACTTTTAGAATCTTGTTTTTATTTAGGTTGAATCACTTAACGCCTGACCTAAATATTAGCGAGATGACACCGATCGGACTTGCCCCATCACTTCCAGACTTACGGGAGCAACTCCACTGCTAGTTAGCCCAATCACCTGAGCGGCTCCCGCCGACAGATCAATCACCCGTCCCCTAGCAAAGGGACCGCGATCGTTAATGCGGACAACTACAGCACGGCCATTACTTAAGTTGGTCACGCGCACCTGCGTGCCAAAAGGTAACGAGCGATGAGCTGCTGTCATACCGTTCTGGTTAAACACTTCGCCACTAGCACTGCGGTTGCCATGAAAGCCAGGACCATACCACGAAGCCAACCCCGATAGCGTCGCCTGAACTGAGCCTAAAGAGAATTGCACCGTGGGTCGAGGTCGACCCTGAATCTCTCGCAGTGGTGGGGCATCGCCTAGAAGGCGGCGCAACCGATTGGTTGCCTGCAAGGCATCTTCGGCAGGGTTGCGGGTCGTATCGGGCAATATCGTATCGGCATTGATGGCTACTAAATCTTGGCCACTAACCTGAATTACATACTGTTCTTGGGTAGCATCCCAGCGCACTGTGATGGTTTCAGCGTCTACCCCATCACGGTTGAGTTGGTTGATCTGAGCTGCGATCGCCAATGCCCGTTCAACCGGGTCAGACGCTTCAGCGCTGTTACCTGCGGCGTTAGCTTGCAGAGTGGTTGCTGTAACACCCGCTGGAGATGCCTCTAGGTTTGAATCTGTCTCCGCATCATCAGACGGTGTAGGACGCTTCACACCGGATGTGGCAGTAGTGGTTTGTGAAACGGATTGTAAAGAACTAGATTGAGCAACCGATTGCGGTGTAGCAGATGCGCTGGGTTCCGGCTGGGGAGCACCCAGAAATGTCAGAATGGGGATACTGCGAACGTGAATAGTTGCTGCTTGTCGTCCCCCTATTTGGCGGGGGTAGATGTTGACGATGGTTTCGGCAGCTTCTTGAACGTCTTCCTGAGATTGGTATTCTCCAACTTTTCTGACGCTGCTCAATGCAGCAAGGGCTGAGTTAGACAAGGACGTTGGGGTTACGGCCGCTTCGACCTGCATACTTTCTGAAGCCTCGGATGGAGAGGAATCAGACGGTAGAACTGTAAGGATTGAATCAGATTGGGCATTTTGGCGGGGAACATTCGCCTGGTAAGCCTCGTCAGCCTGTCTGGACTGGTTAGCGTTAGCCTGCCCAGCAGGCGCTACGCCCAGAGATGTCACCAACATGGCGGCAGTCGTTAAGCCGCTCCAAAGTTTTCGAGCCATACACTCCATCGTAAGGGTCATTGTGAGCCGAGACTTGGGACTTTTAGCGTCCTAATGAAATCGCGATCGCCGCAATCGTTTCAGGAAAGCGTTTCGGGATTAGCTAGGGGCTAATTGCCGAGGAGATCCACCCGGAGCATTTAACTAGCCTTGAGAAGGTCGCGAAAGGCGATACTCAAGGCCTCGTTGGCCTACTCAACTCGTACTCGTTACGTGTTTGTCTTTTTAACCGTTTAACTGCACTACCGTAACACGAAGGTTTTGCAACGGGGATCAGGGATTCCTGAAAAGGGGTTGAAACTTTACGGAAACTTTATATTGGCTTTTTGGCAACTATGCTTTTTGCACAAGGGGTTCAGTCGTTTTATCGCCTTTTGAAGCTTCATCAAAAATTTACATGAATTTTATATTTTCTTAATTTTTTTGACTACTGTAATCACATTTTGTGAGTTATTGCACGCATCATTGTGATCCCTATCACAGCCAAGGTTTTGATACTACATTGTGATAGCATTTATTATGGTGTGCATACATTAGAATCGGGGATTCTCACTCCTTAATATGAGTCACGAAATATGAGTCACAAAATATGAGTCACAAAATATGAGTCACGCCCCATCCACCTTGGATACTGAAATAACAGTACTTAAAGACCTCTACTTTTGATGAGTCTGATTAACTGGACTCGTATACATCAATCTCAGTAAAACCCAGACCATAAGCCCCTGCGGGTAGTGGTATTGATGTAAGGATTTTTTGATGGGCGGGCAAAGCCCGCCCATCAAAAAATCCTTACCAATTTAGGACTACCGCCACTGCGATTTTTACCGTAAGCGGTGCAAGGTCTTGAGATTTTTAGGTTTAACTCTGCCCAACTAACTTATTCAGCAACTATTTCATGGCAACTACCCGCAACGCTAAGCCAAAAACCCGGTTTTTGGAAGTGGTGGCAAATACACCCCAGTTGCTTCATTTGGTATGGCACGCGGCTCCTCTGTGGTTGTTGCTTAACCTGGGAATTACGCTGAGTGGCGCGCTCATGCCCGTGACACAGCTCTATATCAATAAGCTGATTGTGGATCAGGTGGTACAAGACGTAGGGCGATCGCTTGTCGATTGGAATGCATTAATGGTGCTCGTCGGTTTTGGGTTAGGGGTAACTCTCATCCAGGTCGGCTTGAGTCAGGCCAGCAATTACACGTCGCTGGTGTTGAGCGATCGCTTCACCCTCTATGCCAATCAAGTGCTGCTTCAACAAGCGATTCGGCTCGACCTTGCTCACTATGAACTGCCCGACTTTTACGATACGCTCAGTCGTGCTCAACAGAGCGGCAGTAAATATCCCGTTCGTGTGCTCGAAACCCTGACCTCGCTGGTGGGACAGACCGTTACGTTTGCCAGCCTGCTGACCCTATTAGTTCGCTTCAACCCACTGATTTTGCTGCTGCTGTTGCTAACGGCACTGCCTGCCTTTTGGGTAGGCTTACGGTTTTCGGGGGTGCGATTTTGGATGCTGCGTCGCCAAACCCAGAGTGGACGGTTAGCAGACTACCTCCAACAAGTGCTCACCACCCAAGAATTTGTCAAAGAAGTACGCTTGTTTAATTTAGGAGATCACCTGCTGAATCAATGGCACACCATTCGCCATCAGTTCAATCAAGAATCAGCGGGTCTGGCAGCGCGCCAAGCCTCTTTGCGGGTGGGGGTGGGTCTAGTGGCAAACCTAGGATTTTATGCGGCCTATGCCTGGGTTATCGTCCAAGCAGTCCAAGGCCTGGTGACGTTAGGAGATCTGACCATGTATGCCGGTGCCTTTCAGCAATCGCAGGGGCTAATTCAAGGAATTTTGCTGGGAATAGCCATGGTGTACGAGTTTAATCTGTACGTATCGCAGTATTTTGAGTTTCTCAGCCTCAAGCCTGAGGTCATTGATCCGCCCTACCCCAAACTGTTTCCAGTGCCCATGCGATCGGGTTTGATGCTGCGGGATGTTAGTTTCACTTATCCAGGTGCAACCAAACCGACCTTATCTAACCTCAATCTGACGGTTAAGCCCGGAGAAAGTATTGCACTGGTGGGGATGAACGGTGCGGGCAAGACGACGCTATTGAAGCTATTGACTCGCTTCTACGATGTACAAAGTGGCGAAATCAGCGTTGACGGTATTGCCCTAAGAGATCTAGATTTAAGCGACTTACGCCGGAATATTGGGGTGGTATTTCAAGATTTTTCTCGCTACAACTTGAGCGTGCAAGACAATATTGGTTTTGGTGACCTGCGGCAGCGCGACGACTTAGAGCGCATTGAAGCGGCTGCCAAACGCGCCGGAGCCACCAGCCTGATTGCCGAATTAGACCACGGCTACCAAACAATTTTGGGCAAAACGTTTTCTGAAAGCGCAGAGCTATCGGGTGGCCAATGGCAAAAAATTGGATTATCGCGGGCGTTTATGACCCCTGCTCAGATTTTGATTTTGGACGAGCCAACCGCTGCATTGGATGCGATCGCCGAATTTGACCTATTCCAACGCTTTCGTCAGCTCACAGAAGGCAAAATGACAATCCTTGTTAGCCACCGGTTCTCTACCGTTCGCATGGCCGACCGCATTGTCGTACTAGAACATGGACAGATTGCCGAACTGGGCAGTCACGATGAACTGATAGCCCAAGACGGACTTTATGCCCACATGTTTGCCCTCCAAGCCTCCAGCTATAGCACCCAAATCTGAAGATATTCGTTTCAGCAGTTCTGGTTTTGGTAGTGGTATTGGGGTAAGAATTTTGAGATGAACGGGCGAAGCCCGTTCATCTCAAAATTCTTACCCGTTTAGGAAAGAAATTTATCACCACCAATTTTGGGTCTTTAAGCGGGCAAATCGTTGTACGTTCACCTCAAGCTATTCACGCTATTCTAATGAGACAAAACGCTACCGCTTGGATATGTATTGCTCAACTACGCCATATCTTGCGTAGGCCACGATATATTTAGCACTCCTAGCAATACGTTACGATCAAGCATCAAAATAGCCATAGCTACTGTCCACTCCTATTGAAATTTCTCCCCCTCTAAGCAGGCATGATTAAAAACGACTCCTGGATTTCTAAATTGGCCACCGCAGGCATGATCACTCCCTTTGAGTCCCGGCTGATTCGCGCTGTGGATGGCATCCCCGTTATTTCCTACGGATTGGGAAGCTTTGGATACGACGTGCGCCTGTCACCCGTGGAATTTCGCATCTTTAAACATGTGCCGGGTACAGTGGTCGATCCAAAACACTTTAATCCAGGCAATTTAGAAACGACCGAGCTTCACGCAGATGCTACAGGTCGGTATTTTGTTCTCCCTGCTCACTCTTACGGTTTGGGAGTTGCTTTGGAGCGAATAGAACTCCCTGACTACATCACCGTCATTTGCATGGGTAAAAGTACTTATGCCCGCTGTGGCATTATTGCCAACATTACCCCTGCCGAAGCCTCTTGGCGGGGTCACTTAACATTGGAGTTCTCAAACTCGTCAAGCGCTGACTGCCGGATTTATGCAAATGAAGGGGTAGTACAACTGCTGTTTCTAGAGGGTGAACCTTGCAACGTCAATTATGAAACTCGGCAGGGTAAGTATCAAGATCAGTCAGAAGTGGTTACTCTGGCTCGTGCGTAAATCCACTGGCACAGGATAACAAATAATATGAAGCACTCACGATTACACTTGCCGCTGAAACAGAGCCAGTAAACCCTCTAAGAACTAAATCTCATACCGTTTCTAGAGGATTTACGAGAGTTCATCCCCTCTAACAAAGCTGATTAACTGACAAAAGCCTTGAAAGTCTCATTTCTCCGGTGTCAACCCGCCCTAAAATAAATTTTGGGCTAATCGTGAAAGTCTATTGAAATAGACTCAGACCCTGATCTAGTCCTCTTTAGAGAACTTTAGCGATGAGCCAGGAAATTAATTTCCTGGCGGTGCAGCGGGTGTTCAAGAGATTTGTCATTCAACCAGCTAACAAAGTGTCCTTTATTCTCTGAATAAGCTTTTATTTGATATAGCTGTCGCCACAAAGGTTAGGACACTGAGATCAAAGGGGGTGTGGGGGCTTTGCCCCCAGCTAGGGGTTCCACCCCTGCACCCCGTCCTAACCAATCCGTCTATGGCTATGAGTCGATTGTTTTTTGGCGAAGTCAAAAAACAATCAACTCAGAAGTTTTATCATCCAAATGTTTAGGATTATGGATTTAATAAGATCGGGAATTTGATTGCTGGTAGGGGCGAACGGCCGTTCGCCCCTACAGAAGAATGGCGGAGTTATTTAATTCTCATTCCTTAGAATCTATGCTCTGTCAAGGCAAAGTTTCCCGATAGTTCTTTGCGGCTATGTTGGGTTATCTGCCGATTGCAGGTTATTCACAATGTTCCACAAAACTGTGGAGTGGGAATATTAAGCAACATCCAAACTAATCATTAGACCTCCTGCGTGAATCGTTTCCCGGCGAAGCCGGGAAACGATTCACGCCCTCCAAAAAAGCATTCATGCAGGAGGCGGCGTATTGATTAAGTTCAGTGTGTCAGGTGTTGGTTGTTGCTGTAAGCAGCGGTTAAGGTGGGGAAGTCGATGGCATAACCCGAGTGCAAACTATTTTTCTTGTTAGAGAAAACGGTTTAGGATTTAGCACTGAAGCCACACGCCATCGTTTGATCAGGCTTCGTTCATCTCCGGATGAAGCGATGCTCGTTCAGTAAGCAAACAAAAGTGGCAGAGCCAACAAGACTCTGAATACACTGTCGAACGATTTTAAATGATTCAAAGGATTTCTTTTATGTGGATGCGAAACGGACGGTTCAATCGAGTGGGTGCACTGCTGGCAGCTATCGTTTTAGCAGGTGGTGTAGGAGCGATCGCCTCAACTCCAGTCGCAGCCCAAACTCTGTTTGAAGAGCAGGGTACTCTAGAACCCATGCAGGCGGAGTATACCTTCTCTGGCGCTACTGGGGATACGGTCGCCATTGCAATGACCAGTCCTGATTTTGATACATTTCTGGTGTTGGTTTCTCCCAGCGGCGAAGAACTCGCCAGCAACGACGACTACGCGCGATCGCTCAATTCAACCATTATCTTTACCTTGCCTAGCAATGGCACCTACAAGGTACTAGCTCGTTCCTTCTCAGGGCAGGGTGGAAACTATGTGGTGACGGTCGGCAGTGCGACACCGTTTGAACAGGCGTACTCAAAAGCATCTAACTTATACACGCTTGGTGAGGTAGATGAAGCGTTAGTAGCTTTTAACCAAGCCATTCAGGTAGACCCGACTCAGCCCATGCCCTATTTAGATCGGGGCGATATCTATTACAGTCAGGGCAATATGGAGGCTGTGCGGGCAGACTACCAGCAAGCGCTGCGGCTATATGAACGGGCTGGCAATACAGATATGGCACAAATGGTTCGTGACCAGATTACCTACCTAGATACCCCAGTAGAACCGGCACCCTAATTGGGCTTGATCCAGTAGTTGATAGATTAGACCTCTTGCGTGAATCGTTTCCCGGCGAAGCCGGGAAACGATTCACGCCCTCCAAAAAAGCATTGATGCAGGAGGTCTATTTATCTAAATTCCAAATAAAGACAGCGGCGCTCTTAGTACCTAGGAGTGCCGCTGTCTTTGTTACATTACTTGACATTATCTTGACCTCATGGGTGCCCGCTTACGGACGCTGAGTTGCAATAGCTAGCCGTACTCCCGGAATCGTCCGCAGCCGATCCATTACGGCTACTACCTTGCCATGAGATACATTAGTGTCGGCGTTGATGACGACGGTGGGGGTGTTGCCATCTGTTAGTAAGCCTTTGATCTGAGCATCCAGGGTTTCTAGCGTTGTAGGTTGGCGATCGAGTGATAAATTGCCAGTCGCATCAATTGTGACCACAAGCTGCTGCTGTTGCTGTGCTTCTGACGTAATAGCACCAGGAAGGGTAACAGGCAACCCTTGCGATCGCGTCAGAAACAGCGTAGACATGATAAAAAACGTCAAAATTGCAAAGATGACATCAATCATCGGCACAATATTGATTTGAGGGGGTAGATCTGGCTCACTTGGGAGTCGCATAGGGAGTGCCTCCACGGTCTTTACGACGACGATACAGTAACTCAATCTGCCCGCCATATTCTTGAATTAACGCAATTTGCCGCTGATATAGCCCTCGAAACGTATTGGCAAATAGCAGTGTCACGATCGCCACCACTAACCCAAACGCTGTAGAAATCAGCGCTTCACTAATTCCAGCCGTTACCCCCGTGGTCTCCGTTCCACCCAAATCACCCAACCGTAATGAGCTAAACGATTGGATCAACCCCAGCACTGTGCCCAATAAACCCAGCAAGGGAGCCACACTAATTACCGTGTCGAACACTGTGTTAAACCGCTTGAGCAGAGGCAGTTCGGCTTGAGCCGCGCTTTCAAGGGCTAGTCGAAACTCGTCTGGGGTCGCCTGATCGAGTTCAAGCGCGGCCAGAAAAATTCGCGCCATCGGCAGATGAGCATTTTGCTCCAACTTCTGAAAGGCAGCACGGGCGTTGCTGCGATACAGTGCCAAGATCTCTTGAATCAGCTTGTTTTGCTTCTGTGCCACCTGCGACCAGAATATAGTTCGCTCTAAGATCAGCGCCATTGCCAGGATAGAAAATCCCAGCAATGGAAACATGACGACCCCGCCTGCAAGAAACAGGTTACTCATAGGCATTGGATCATTCGGCTCGTTACCGAGTTCCTGGAAAACGCTCTATTTGAGCATACCCAGTAAAGACCAACATTTTGTCGTGAGTTTCTAGGCGATTGATTCGTAGCAGCACGCCATCTAGGTCAAATCGGTCTAGATCTACCATGCCATTTAAGACGTCGGCAAACGCCATGGTGACAATCTCAGAAAGCCCCTGAACATCAGCGGGAATCCCCTCTGGCTCGAAGATTGGATCATTGAAACAAATGCGTCGTCGCTTTTCTACGGCAACGGTGCAGCGGAGGCTGATGGGCACATCTTGACGATTCGGTAGATCGGTTTTGGCTTCAATTTTGACTTGGTTGTCAGATAACAACGTTAGGTGTACGTCGCGGAAGGAAACGGGTTCTCCTCCAGATAAGTTGGTTAAAACCTCTAAGGTTAGGTTAACCATGTGCTGCCGCACTAGCTCAGAGGTAAAGGCTTTGTTGATTCCCGCTTCGGAAAGGGTAACCTTAGCTACTGCCTGCGTGGGCTGCCTGAGCCGAAGCTTACCGCCTAGCACAGAGCCAGGATCAATGGAAACAGCATCGGTCTCAAAAGACATTTCTTCGACTAGAAAGTCGCGACGGATCACCAACGTCCGTCCATACATTTTGAAGCTGTCAATAGTGCCTTGCAGTAACTTGCTGGAAGGATTGCAACGAATAAAAACCTCTACCGATTCGCTACTGGTAAACAGATGGCGGATAGACTGACTAGCAACACTGTTCAGCATGCGCTCGCCCAAATCATTACCAGAACTTGGCTTCAAACTAGTGAGACCACCAAACATATGGTTTAAGGTCGCGTGCGACATCGATAGCTGGTCACGTAACTCCCTTTTTGTAACAAACTATTAAAGAAACGACAACCGAAATGAACCTTTTACATAAGTTTAGTTAAGTTTACTTGTCTTATCGAAAAGACTAATGTAACTCGTGAGGTAGTGATTACCCACCCTTGGTAGAGCGATCGCCTTTTGTCTTGATATCGTTGATAACACTGTTGAGTGCAAGGGTAATGTATCAAACCTACCATTCATTACATAAGCTGTTGGAAATTGTTCAAACCACTCCTGAACACACTAATCTATATAGAGGAGTAGTGTTAAGCCAAACATCTGCGGCTAGGCAAGAAGCATCATCTTCGTAAGTCTCTGTCCAGAATGGCAGCTCTCCGCCCCTAAAAACACCTGAATCGGACGCTGAGTGTGCCCACAATCGGGATTATCTACAACGATATTAAACCCGTAGCTTGTCGTGTTGCGGAAGAGCTAAGAGACAAGCTAACTGGGTATGGCTGGACCATCCATTTGGCGACCAGCATTGGCGGCATTTTGGGTTATTCTAAGCCCAACCGTCCTATGTGCCGTACTCCCATTAATAGTTTAAAGCCCCCAGACTTCTCAGAAGAGATGGAGTTGGCAATTGTCTTGGGCGGTGACGGTACGGTGCTGGCTGCCTTTCGGCAGGTTGCTCCCTACGGCATTCCCCTCTTGACAGTGAATACGGGACACATGGGGTTTTTAACAGAAACCTACGTGAACCACCTCTCGCTGGCGATTGAGGCGATCGCCGCCAAAGAGTATGAAATTGAAGAGCGCCTCATGGTGACCGTACAGCTTTATCAACAGGATGTATTGAGCTGGGAAGCGCTCTGTCTAAACGAAATGGTGCTGCACCGTGAACCGCTGACCAGTATGTGCCACTTTGAAGTGGAAATTGGTCGCCACGCCCCGGTAGATATCGCAGCCGACGGGGTGATTATTTCGACACCGACCGGCTCCACCGCCTATGCGCTTTCGGCAGGAGGCCCCGTGATTACGCCTGGGGTTCCGGTCTTGCAACTGGTGCCGATTTGTCCTCACTCATTGGCTTCCCGCGCCCTAATTTTTTCTGACCAAGAACCCGTTACGATTTATGCCGCAAATACCGATCGCCTGGTTATGGTGGTAGATGGCAATGCTGGCTGCTATGTGTGCCCTGAAGACCGAGTACGGGTGCAGCGATCGCCCTACTCTGCTCGTTTTGTTCGGCTGCGATCGCCCGAATTCTTTCACATTCTGCGAGAAAAGCTGGGCTGGGGTCTGCCCCATGTGGCAAAACCAACATCGGTTGAGCTGCCCTGATGCAAGATACTCGCCTGACCCGCATTTTGAATGGATCGATCGGGCAATTGGGAGGGTGGTTGCTTAATCCGTGGCGGCGGATTTCTCTAGTCGTGATGGGACTGCTGTTTGGTAATTTTTTGGCCACGGCGATCGCCACTACCTCTGGACAAAACGCTGAATCAGACGTGTTGGCCGGAATTGTGTTGGTAGGTTTAACGGAATTGGTGAGCTGGTATGTGTACCGCTGGAGTCGCCGTTCTGAGTTAATGCCGGGGAGTAGAGCACAGCCGTTTCTGCTTGCAGAGTTGCTAAATTCACTCAAAATCGGCCTCACTTATGGGCTGTTTATCGAAGCCTTTAAGCTGGGGAGTTAATGGCAGCGGATGATGCAACGGTGGCAGTAGGGTTACAGGCGTTAGCGGACGTGCTGGTGGGGCGATCGCTCACTGCTGAGGCTCGGACACAGCTACAAGCCACCCTCTTAGCTGACAAACGACGCGCTACCGCATTTGGTATTACTCCCCAAAACTGCGGCGATCGCTTAGAGCATCGCCTTCAACTGTTTCAAGCGACGTACCCGCTGCTCGACCGCCAGTGTTGTACCCAGTTTGGCTGGGCTGGTTGCCCCTTGCAGCCGCTTTGGCAGCTCTGGTTACCGCTGGCAGAGTGGCTGGCAGAGCGCCAGCGATCGCTCACACATCCTTTGATTCAGGGAATTTTAGGTGGACAGGGCACTGGCAAAACAACGCTGACAGCGCTAGTATCTACTCTGCTCAATCACATGGGCCACCGGGTTTGTAGCCTGTCGCTGGATGATCTTTACAAAACCTATGCCGATCGCCAACAGCTACAACGGCACGATCCCCGCTTGCGGTGGCGCGGACCACCGGGCACCCACGATATCGAATTGGGGATTGCCGTTCTCCAACAGCTCCGGCAATCGGACAGAATGAAGCCGATCGCCATGCCTCGATTCGATAAATCGGCGCACGGGGGAGCAGGCGATCGCACTCAGCCAGAGCTAGTTGAACGGGCTGATATTGTGCTGTTTGAAGGCTGGTTTGTCGGCGTACGACCCATCGAGGATGCCATGTTTGAGGATGCCGCCTTTGAGCAAGCCCCACCTCCTATTGTGACCGCAGGCGATCGCCTCTTTGCCCGCGACTGCAATCTCCGTCTGCGCGACTATGAACCCCTATGGGATTATCTCGACGCGCTGATTGTGCTGCACCCCGTAGACTATCGCCTCAGCCAGCAATGGCGACGGCAAGCAGAGCAGCAGATGAGGGCTACAGGCCAAACTGGCATGAGCGATTCGGAGATCGATCAATTCGTCGATTACTTTTGGCGATCGCTTCACCCTGATCTTTTTATTACGCCTTTATTACACAATCCATGCCGCACCGACTTAGTAATTGAAATTCAGGCTGACCATACTCCTGGAAATATATATCGTCCTGAGTCAGCCTAAGAATGCTCGGCATGGCTGGCTCTAGCGCTGAATTTCATGTTATGGCGGCAGCCATGATCAATAGGACGCCTCCCTGTCATTCCCGCGCAGGCGGGAATCCATCTGCTCGATAGGTGCGGGGGTGGATTCCCGCCTGCGCGGAATGACGCTGGCATGTCCTAAGCTTTATGACTATGGCTATAAGTAATGCAAGCTAAGTAAAAACAAGATTCTAAAAGTCTGCGCCGCCCGCGCAGTGGACGGCGCAGACTTTTAAGGTTTTATGTTTAATTACGCTTACCTGCTTATGTGGATTGCTGAGTGCGCCCCTCGACATGAAATTTATAACCAGATTACCCAATACTGTTTTTAGAGAAACAGCATTACTTGGCAAATTAGGGCTTGATGCTGCCATCATGGAGCAGAAACCGCCAGACGTGCAGATACCCATGCGAGACACCATTGAGCAGCTTGTTCAGAACCTTGGACAGACGATCGTAGGCAAATCCGATGCCATTCGGCTAGTGCTGGTAGCCCTCTTTTCGGGTGGCCACGCCCTG
>Ga0335394_10000250_pt1 | contig 54757 bp, 49 predicted proteins | sample MAT03_FD_205741 | JGI IMG/M metagenome (GOLD analysis project Ga0335394, IMG submission 205741) | Freshwater microbial communities from Lake Fryxell liftoff mats and glacier meltwater in Antarctica - MAT-03 (spades assembly) (version 2) ... | reverse complement strand
CAGATTTAACGTAAGATGATAAAGTAACTCTTGAAACTTTAAGTAATTTGAGAATTTCTTTGGATCTCATTATTGCAATTATAATAAATAAATTTATATACTTTTATATGGATTTACTACCCTGATGAAAACACGAACAACAATAATGACAATACAAATATGGCTAATAACAGTACGGATAACGTTTCGATGATGGACTAACGGAAGAACAATTATTAGATGGAGAAAAAGCCGGAAGATATACAGTTACTAAACCATTAATTGGATTCAAAAAAATTCAATGTTCATGTACCGGAAAATCAGGATTATTTTGGAATCCAGATATTGAACATCAAATCGATGGTATTGCAAAACTAGAAATACAAGTAGGCGCTATAATTATCAGGCCAAAAGATGTAGACTACAGTAAAATTGGTACCGGTAACTATTACCGTTTATTACCTGGTAAAAACTTGAGAACGGCTCTCAAAAAATACATATATTTACATACTTTTTAAAGACGCGGACTTGGCAGTAGTCGAAAAGATTGATGTGTCAAGAAAATTTGCAAAATGTGAATGTTATTCTAATCACGACCCGTATTTTTACTATAAAGAAGCCCATCGTGTAGAACCAACCGAACCATTTAACACGGATATTAATAGTGAATGTACTAGTGGTATACATTTTTTCTTTTCTGAAAAAGAAGCAAGCGACTATTGATTTTTTAGTAATTATATTAACTATTAAAAAATTGATAAAAAAATTTATAAAGTTGGTCTAATCTATCATTATCGATAATATTATAGATTTACACATACTCAATATGTCTAACGAAAATATAGATACAGATAACAATGATGACAAGTTAACGGAGCAAGAATTATTAAACAGAGAAAAAGGCGGCAGATACATAGTCTATAAACCATTAACCGGATTCAAAAAAATTCATTGTGAATGTATTAAAACGAATTGGTTTAGATTCACACAAAAATACTATACAACTGCAATTGCAAAATTAGAAATCCCGCATGGCGCAACTATTATTAGATATCAATCACCTTCTTTTTATTTTTACAGTACTAAATTTAAAACCGATTGCGTCAGTACTGAATTAAGAACTGACAAAGCAATTGTCAAAAATATTGATACTGCAGAAGATTTACCAAAATATAGTGAAGAAGAATGTGAATGTTATTCTTTTCATGACCCGGATTTTAAATACAATGTTGGTGATAGTATAAAACCAACCAAGCCATTAAATACAAATATGGAAGAAGTATGTGCTAGCGGCATACATTTTTTCTTTTCCAAAAAAGAGGCAAGCGAATATTAATTTATTTTTTGGTAATTATTTTAATCACCAGAAAATTCTTTTATTACAAACTAATAACAACATCTGTTTTACTTTTATAAATTTTTTTAGCTGATTCAATAATTTTCTTTTTTGGTTTACTTGTTTTGCTACCACTATTTTTTCTCCTTGGTTTAGTAATTTTTTTCTTTTTGATTGCCTTTTTGACTTTAATAGGTATACTGTCCTGTTTATTTCGAATAAATTCTAAATAATAACGTCCTTGTAAATATGCATCACAGATATCATCTTGCTTTGTGTACAAATCTAAATATTCTAATTGCGCTTCATCATTTTTATTTAATTGTTTGGTATACTGGATACCTAAAGCTTTTGTTAATTTATATTTTTTTTTGCTATCTTTGTTTGCTTTAAATACTTCAATTGTATTATCATTATTAACTTTTAATTTATTACTGGGACATATAAATCTTACCAGTTGGATATCCATGTTATGTATTTTATCTACGTATCCTCTAATCATAAAATAATCAAAAAGTGTATTGGCAATTGATTTCATTTTTGGATTTTTTTGTGAAGGTTGATTTTCAATAATAACTTCTTCTATTCCGAGTTTAGCAAAATGTTTTGATAATTCATCCAATTTTGTAATTAAACTGAGTTGTAATTTTGATGTTGGATATTTTTTTACAATTAAATTTTTGATAAGCTGGGGAGAAAATTTTTTTATATTATTTTTGAGTTCTGAATTATAATGTGGTCTACAATAATAATATTTTTTATTGTCACACTGATAAATATATTTTCCATTTTTACCACATTCTTCTCCGCCTCTTTTAATATAATTACATTTATGGACTAATTTTGTTTGACCGAATAATCGTTTTGTATCATTATTTGACCAATATTCATTATGTTGGGATAAATGTGTTTTACAGAAGCCATACGATTTATTTTTGTGTTTAATATTTAAACAATACGTTGCTTTTTTACCACAAATTTTAGGAGTTTCGCCTTTTTTGGCTTTCATATTTCCGCAACAATTGAGTTTTATTCTATCGTCTTCTATTAAATTAATAATGTCCCAATCAATAATATTTATCATTGGTTTTCGATTTACGGTATCATAATAATATTCAAGTACGCAAAATGCTAAATTTATAACTCCCACATCCCATGAAATAATTATCATATCTATTTCATGGTCTTGTTATATCTTTAAATTCTACTATAATTCATCAATAAGTTTTGTACACAAATTATAATAAATATTAACCCGTAGCAGTAAATATATCCGAATCATTTGTGTTTGAATAATATTCATCAGTCATATCCATATCCATATTAGCTTTTTTCCTATTATTTGATGTTGTTTTTTTGCTTTTTCTATTATTAGATGAAGTTCTGTCATTGGATACAGTTCTATTATTAGATGATGTTCCCCGGTTTGAATTTCTGTTACTAGTTTCGGTTCTATTATTAGATGCTGTTCTGTCATTAGATGCTGTTCTAATATTAGATACTGTTATACTATTTGAATTTCTGTTGCTGGATGATGTTCTATTATTAGATGAAGTTTTTCGTTTGTTGGGTGAATAATCGTTATTTGATTTTCCGCCATCCTGGTCTAATGATCTAATATCTGTTTCGGATAATACATCTGATGTTTTAAAATCAGAGTATCCATCTTCATCATTTGATAAATCATTATCATTATCATTATCATTATTGGATGTCATATTATCATCGGTATAATCGGTATAGTCAGCATCAGTGTAATTATCATTACTGGAAATTCTCTTATTACTATTATTATTACTATTACTATTACTATTACTAGTCCATTCTTCGGTAATTTTTTTTTCGTCATAGTTCATGGGACTAGTTTCACTTCTCAATACACTGGTAGTATTTCGATCATCTGGCATATAATCCGAGGTTTTATCGGAATCTGATACGGTTGTTATTTTTTTAGAATTAACCTTTTTGGTAGTAGTATTTCTTCTCGGTGCATTATTTTTTGACGAAACGGTACTTTTATTATTGGCACCACCAAGCATACGATTAGTTCTCATTTTTACATCATTTAATTTTTTAATGGCATAGTCATCAATAAAAATACCGGATGTAAGCGTGTGCGTAGGAATTTCATCATTTCCACCATACATATTATCTGTTTGTATATCGATATTATTTCGATCGCTTACTCTATCGGATGTTCTGGAAGTATTTTGATAAATAGAATTACGATCTGAAATATTAGATGAATATATATCACTTCTATCGGTAGCATCATTAACATCAGTATTATAATCAGTTATTACATCAGTATTATATTCGGATACCATATTATTTCTTTCGGAAACTTTTCTGTTATTATTATTGGTATTTTTATTAAGTGTGATTGTACGATTAGATGCAATTGTACGTCCAGGATTCATATTATCAGATGTTCCAAAATCCGAATATACATTATTTCTATAATCTGTTTCGGATACTGTATTTCTATCTGATGATCTTTTGTTACGCGACGATCGATTTGATCTGTCAGAACGTGCAGATTTACTGTTCGAATTCAAGCTTGATAAACTATTTGATTTTATTTGATCAGACACTGTGATGAGGTCCATATTTATATATTATAGTAAAGATTTTTATGCGATTTGTTTATAAATTTTATAATGAACGCAAATAAATTACTTTCGCCGATTGATAATTTATCCTTACAAAAAATTGAACTTAATTTGTTTAATTTAAAAAAATTAGATATAAAGCATTGGTTAATTATATAAAGATAATGCATCACAGCAAAGAACATAATCCAAAAAAAAAATATAAAAAAACAGAGCAGAGTAGTGGATCGAAAACATCCAAACCGTCCAAACCGTCCAAACCAACCAAACCAACAAAAAAACTAGTGGATAAAAAGCATACTAGTACAGGATCTAAAACATCCAAACCAAAAACAATATATAAAGAGAATACTAGCACTGGATCGAAAACATCTAAACCAACAAAAAAATTAGTGGATAACGAGAATACTAGCACTGAATCAAAAACATCTAAACCAACAAAAAAATTAGTGGATAAAAAACATACAAGTACCGGATCAAAAACATCCAAACCAACAAAAAAACTGGTGGATAAAGAGAATACTAGCACTGGATCGAAAACGTCCAAACCAAAAAAACTGGTGGACAAAATTATACAAAAACCCAAAAAATCTGCAACGATAAAAATAGATTCTGGTTCCAAAACAGCAAAACCCCAAAAAAAATATAATAATGGATACGATACAGCAATTGATGTTAATAAAATATTTGATATTATTCAAAGTGAAAATAAAAAAAAAATGGAAAAAAATTTAAAAGAAAGATCCATCGCTAATGTAATTGGCACACTTGATGATACTCCATCAAAAATTGTAGTACCAACAAAAATTACCAAAGAAACAACTGAACGCTTTAATAGTAATCCTATCAGTCAAGCAGCAATGCAATCATACCATGATGCAAAACAATTTTTGAATGATCATAATATAACTATATCGACTATTACATTAGATTGTAAATTACACACACTAATTGATGTTGATAAGTTCGCTAAAAATGTGATATTACGTGAGGATGAAATTGTTAGCGTTAAATTTGGTAATAGAACAGATCCGGCAACAAATCGAACAATTGTTGTTATTAAATCAAAGAAAAAACCAAGCGTTAAAAATTTTTATAATCAGGTTACTATTCTAATGAAACCAACTAATAATCCAACAAGAAATTATATTAATATTAAAGTATTCAAAAATGGTTCATTACAAATGACTGGCTGTAAGGACATGGATGATTTTAATAATGTAACAAATACTCTCATTAAAATATTAAAACGGGGAAAAGATTATAAAAATAAAAAAGGTAAAACAGTTCATGTCAATTTTATTGAGGATCCAAAAAAAATAGGTATATTCGATGTCAAAATTAGGATGATAAATTCAAATTTTAAGCTTGATTACAAAATTGATAGAAAAAAATTAGCGAGGTTACTTAAAAAAAATCATAGACAAACTACTAAAAATAAGGATATTGGTTATGTTGAATGTAAATATGAACCAACTGGTGGTCATTCATGTGTAAATATTAAATATAAATATGATGACAAAAGCAAACCATCAATTTTTGTTTTCCAAACTGGAGCAATTATTATTACTGGTGCCAAAAAATTACATCATATTATTATGTCATACCATTTTATTCATAAAATTCTAAATAAATATTACAATGAAATCAGAATAATTGATTTGGACCACAAAGCAGTTCAAACAGAAATAGCCAATTTTTTTAAAAACAATAATAATAAAAAAAATGAACCAGCAATAGATGTATGATAAATGTATGATAAATTATTAAATAAAAAATTGAATAATTTATTGCAAATAAATATTTCACGATTGGTTTAATTAAAATAAATATATCACAACTAGTACCGTTGCATAATGTTTCGTTGGTGTTTGTTTGTGATTTCTATACTTGTTGCTATTGTGGTAACTAATCAATTAATTAATTCCAGTTACGATTTTTTACCAACAAAAAGTACTACTATGTACAATATTTTATCTGAAAATGAACCGTTAATATCATTAGGAGTATCAAATGAACATACCTATTTCATTGAAAATTTAACTGTTGTAATAACTATCGGTTGCGTAGTTATTATATTATTATCGACATTTGTTTGTGTATTCTGGCAATATTTCAAAGAGGATCCAGTCAAATATATCAAATCACATAACATTACGATATCATCCATAGTTTATACAGCAGAAACCAATGCTAAAATAAATTTAGACGATTTGTTTAATCATATCACAATAGACGATACTGTTGTTAGTATTGAATACAAATCACAAATTAAATCAAAAAATAGTGATGGTCAAAATGTAAAACGTGGTTTCGATAAATGTTTAAAAATGATATCTTGTATTAATTCCAATAAGATCACATTCAAAATATTTACTCGTGGTGTTATACAATTTTTTGGATGCAATAATTATAATGAATCCGAATTGGTATTAAATAAATTATTAAGCATACTCGAAAGTGGTACCGATATAAATAATAATGATGGGATGCAACACATTGATTTTATTAAAGATTACAATCCAATAAACTTAAAAATTAATGCAGTATATTCTTACAATTTTAGACTTGGTTATTATATTGACTGTGAAAAACTTCAAGAAATTTTTTTAAGTGGTGAATATTTATCAAACAATTTAGATAAATCAAACAACAATTCAATTGATAGTTCAACAAAAAAGAGCGCAAAAAATCGTGTAAATCCATGCTCGTTTAAATTTCGTTTTGATACAAATAAACATGTAACAATTATGGCTTGTCATAATGGAAAAATAACAATTTCCGGATTAACAAACTTTAAAGATATTGTGCGTGTCCATCAATTTATTAAAATAATAATGGACGAAAATCCTTGTAAACTTGTGTCTTAATTGAAAATAATAATAAATTATTATTTTTAATTTTTCAATAAATTGGAATATTAAAGGGATTCTTTTCTAATTGTTTCAATAGCATTGGATCCATAAATCTATCTGATGTTATCGTATCAGTTGGTTTTATATGTGTTTGTGCCACGAATCTATCCAATTGGTTATTAACTGTATAACCAACTATTGGTCCGTGTGATGGATTATTATCATTTTTAAGTTGAACATTCATATTATTCGGATCGGGTGCTAAATTAATACCACATTCTGTTGGGGGTCTATACCAATGAAGAATATCTTTTCTATCATCAATTTCGGCATTATATGCATCATTATAGGATCGATTATTTGATTCTCCCGAAACAGGTGCAATATAAACTTCTTGGCAGGTAAATTGTTTATTAGTATTCGGGGCAAACATTTTTTCTGTGATATAACCGTATCCATGACCATAAATATCATGATTTGCCGAACCAATATATTTATTATCAACATTTGTTTCCTTGATAGTTGTTTTTAAGGGTGTTCTATTAAAAGATGTTGCATTACCAGTTTGTTGGTTAACAGCTGTCAAATAAGTTTGGCGAGGAATTTGAGTGGTAGTTTCTTTAGTAGTAGCTTTTGCTTTGTCCTGTAAATCAGGTGTGCGTTGGTATTGGCCTACGGCGATTGTGTGTGTGTTACGTGGTATTTCTACAGTTGTTTCTTTTGTAGTATGTTTAGCTACATCCTGTGGGTTTGGAGCTCGTTGATGTTGACCAACAGCTGTTGTATGTGTATTATACGGTATTGTTACTGTTGTTTCTTTTGTTGTAGCGCGTAGTGGTGTTCTATCAAAACCGTAAGCCTTTCCTTGTTGTTGATTAATCGCCGTGGTAATTGTACTATAAGGAATACCAACAGTGGTTTCTTTGGTGGTAGGTCTGGCTGTATCTTGTGGATTCGGTGCTCGCTGATATTGATTAACTGGTGTCATAACTGTTTGATATGGAATACCCACAGTAGTTTCTTTTGTGGTCGGTCTAGCAATATCTTGGGGATCCGGTGCCCGTTGATGTTGGTTAACTGGTGTAATCATTGTTTGATATGGAATACCAACGGTGGTTTCTTTAGTGGTAGTTCTAGCTACGTCTTGCGGATTTGGTGCTCGCTGATGTTGATTAATTGGTGTTATTATAGTTTGATATGGAATACCGACAGTAGTTTCCTTTGTGGTAGTTTTTGCAATATCTTGGGGATCAGGTGCCCGCTGATGTTGATTTATTGGTGTAATCATAGTTTGATATGGAATACCAACGGTGGTTTCCTTTGTGGTAGTTTTTGCTATGTCTTGATGATTAGGTGCACGTTGATATTGATTAATTGGTACAATAAAATTATTCCATGGTGTCTGCACAGTGGTTTCTTTAGTGGTTGTTTTTGCGATGTCTTGATGATCTGGTGCTCGTTGGTGCTGATTGATTGGTACAACAAAATTATTCCATGGTGTTTGTACTGTTGTTTCCTTTGTGGTTGTTTTTGCTATGTCTTGATGATTTGGTGCCCGTTGATGTTGATTAACAGGTGTAAATATAGTTTGATATGGAATACCAACGGTTGTTTCTTTAGTAGTAGTTTTTGCTATGTCTTGATGGTTTGGTGCCCGTTGATGTTGATTTATTGGAGTAAACATCGTTTGATATGAAATACCAACGGTTGTTTCTTTGGTGGTTGTTTTGGCTACGTCTTGATGGTTTGGTGCCCGCTGTTGTTGGTTAATTGGGGTAAATATAGTTTGATATGGAATATTAACTGTGGTTTCTTTGGTGGTTGTTTTTGCGATGTCTTGATGATTTGGTGCTCGTTGTTGTTGGTTAATTGGTGTTACTGTTGTTTGATACGGTATTGTGACTGTAGTTTCTTTGGTGGTTGTTTTTGCTACATCCTGTGGGTTTGGTGCTCGTTGTTGTTGATTGATTGGTGTTAATAGGGTATTATACGGAATATTGACGGTTGTTTCTTTGGTTGTTGTTTTGGCATTATCCATCCAATTTGCATAAATATTATTATTTTGTGTTGTATTAATTGGGACAACTGGCACACATGTTGTTTCTTTAGTAGTTGTTTTTGCATTATCTGTAAAATATACCCGTTGGACAGTATTAAGATTTGGAGCATGTGGATTAAGTTTATTTTCGACGACTGTTTCTTTGATTGTAGTTTTTGCGATATCCATTGGTTGTGTTGTTCCACGCATTGTATTTGGTGCTATATTGGTATGTGTTTGTGGATTTTCAGCGGTGATTTCTTTGAGTGTTGTTTTCGCAGTATCTGTTAAACCAGTATATGTTTTGGATCCAGGTACGTTACCAGCAATTCCGACCCTATCGTTATGGATAGATTGGTCTCTCGCAGTAAATGGTAAATTGTATGATTGTAAATTTGGATTAAATTGTATTTCTACTTTGGAAAATTTTTGTAATGGTTTCGGTAGTGTAAAATTTTGTTTAGTTGAGTATCTATGTTTTTCTCTCATATGTTCTGGAACATTCTTACCAACAGATTCGTGACTTGTATATGCACCACCTGTATACTCGAAATGCTGTTTTGCGCGATCTGTATCTTTCATTATAAAATTATCTCTAATTTTTGGACCATCTACTACATTATCTGTTGGTAATAAATCATCTTCTGTGGTAACTTTATAAGTATCTGGTTTGTAAGTAATAACTGGTGCTTGTATTGGTCTATTTTGGCCTCGTTGACCCTCTATTATTCTGCCTTCATATGTAATTTTTGGCTTAATACGAAGTTCATCAACTGTTTTATCCAAACATCGGTACATTGAATGATACCCATGCGTACCAGGTTCATTAAAATCTAAATTAAGACCTGGTGTTACCATTGTTTTATCGCATATTGTTTCGCCTTGTCTATACCTACCCGGTAAATATCTTGATGTTTCTTCCTCCGTACGAATCGGTGTACCATACATATATGATAAACCAAGAGATGGTCCAAAAAGGGGTTCCACTTCCTTTTTTTTATTCCAAGTATTTTTAATATTTCCAGTAAATAACTCATTTTTATAGTTCATGACAGAATCATTGTGCAAATCATTTGTACCATAACCATTTCTGGTATTAAAAAATGGAACCATATTATCGTGTACCAATTCATTGTCTGGAACAATACCGTACGACATAGATTCATCTTGTCCATATTGTGTCCATCCTCCTTGATAGGATAAATTTCTTTCTAAATCGGCAAGTTTTGATTTATCATTTGTTTGGTAAATATCGTTTGGCGCGCTTGGCGGTCCTTCAGCATCAAATGTTTGCGCATCAAATTGTGATAAATATGCCGGTTCAGATTTTTTTGCACCATTGTTATTGCGCATTATTCTGTTTATCGATGGTGCATTATTTGTTAAATTTTCACTTACGTTCAATAAATTTTTTTCTTTTGGTTTTTGGTTACGTCTAGATCGTCGTCTGATACAATTTTTATTTTTTTTCTTTTTTGGATAGTTTATGTTTGAATAAATATCTTCCAATTCATTATTATTTTTCATGAAACGAGATAATTGATGACAATGAAATTGTTTATTTTGTCTATTTTGATTATATATATTATCATTTTGTGATAAATCGTTTTGATCTGGTTGAACTTCTATTTTTTCGTCATTATTTAGATAATATCCAACCAAACCCATACCTGCCAACATTGCTAATTCCATACTGTTGTCTATAAATTAGCAGTAGAATTTACATTTGTTATATTTATCTTTGTCTTTTTTTATACGCTGGTTTTATAAAAAATATGTAATAACATAAACATTAACTAATTTTGAAATATATTATACATTATGGACAGAAAAATGACCTATGCATTTAAAAATTATATTCAAAATGGAATTGGTGCAGATCTGGTACGTCTAACTGGTATTAAAAGTATTTGTGATAAAAATAATATTGAATTATGTATGTCCAAAAATGATGAATGGAAGCATGTGCCAGATGATGCACTGTACAGAAATTGGGAATATTATTTTGAACCATCATTATTACCCATGGATATCAATGATGAATTTCCTAAAATAACCGGTGAATACGAGAATTACTGTTTCAAAACTGCCGTACCCGAAAATATGGATTGTTCCAAGTTTGTTTATCGTTCAAAATTAATGAAAGAATTATACAGACCCCAAAAAGAATTTATTGGTAAAGTAACAAAATATATTGATACAAATCTTCCCTATCTTAATACTGAAAAATATATCGCAATACATATTCGGAGAGGAGATAAAACATCTGGTCCATGGAAGGAAGCTGATGGTATCGCGTTAGAGCGATATTTATCAGCACTTAAAAATTATGTCCAAGAATATATCAATTGTCCAATTATTGCATTTATTATTACTGATTCTGAGACTGTTATCCAAGAAGTTTCTCAATTGGTCGACGATTATAAAAAATATAACATTAATATTAAATGGGATCCAGCTGAAATTCGACGGGATGGTTATTCATATAAACTTCATAAATTTGGTTATAGTGATTCCGAAAGAATTGATGAAATAACTATTTTTATGAAAAATATGTATATAATGGAACATTCTGATAAAATTATTGGATCGCGTATGTCATTCTTTTTTATAACTGGTGAATTATTACGTGGACAAAAAGAAATTAGTTTATCGAATAATGAATTATATCCGGTTGATTTTTATGATTAAAATGATTAATTTTTGGTTAACAAAAATATATGCATATGTATGTATTTTTATGATACTTTTTAAAGGCGTGGCTCTGTAGTATGTTGTTTCGTAACTAAAATATTTGTTATTATATATAACTAGATGGCTGGAAAATTTACAAATTTAAAATATGACCAACAAGCTTATAATGAAAAACTAAAAAGAAGTACCGATCCATTGACATATAAATTAGATCCAAATTATTCTGTTAATTGTAATGCATGTTTTGCCCCGTATGGACCTCGCAATGGTCACGCAAATGTAATAGCACCAGAAGATAAAATTGATATTGATTCTATCCTAAAAGGAATTAACAAAATTAGTTCTAAATCGAATATTCATAATGCACCCGAATCATTTGATCATTATAAAACATTAGTGCCGAATGAATGCTCTACTGCATTGGAAACAGAATATAGTAGATATACACATCCCATTTTTGATATTAAAGGATTGAATACCAGAGACATGCGTTTGGGTTATCCATTACACGACCCACAGTGCCAAATATTTGAAAATTTTGAAGTAAATACGCGATTACAATCAAAAGATGATCATAAAGCAATTTGGCAAATACCGTTAAATCAAAAAGATTTATTGCCGACTGAACGTTTGGGAAGAGTTAAAAATTGTACTGTAAATATAAATTGTAATTATGCACCATATCAACCATAATAAAATGATTTGTAATATTTTGTGTTATATTGTAATGGATTTTTTATTTTTTAATAAAAATTGAAAAATAAACATCTAATATAGTTATTTAAGATGATTTTAATTAACGAGAATTATTTCGAAACAGCATAAAGAAGTATTTATCATTAAAATCATTAGAAAGATATAATGAATTCCAGTACAAAAAACAACTCTAAACCCGATTTTGACGAATCGAGTAATAATATTTCCAACATACAATTTGATACAATAATGATTGGAGAACACTATTGTAATGTTAATCGTAAAGGCAAAGATATTGCATTGCTTTGTAATTTTGGTGATATTACTCCAAAATTTGATGAATCATTAGGACCACATTTGGAGATTCAATCTAAAAAATCAAGTACTCCAACAATTGTTCAACTAAAAAACTCGGTGTGTAATTGCCTATTGATAAAAGACAGTAAATCAATGGACGATACTACATATTATTCCACATTTGTTGAAAATAGGAAACAGTTTGTGGATGAATGGCTTCTTAAAAAAACTTTTGCGAAAGGTTACCAAACCCCATCCGCTGTTCAAGCTTTGGTTATTCCAGAACTCATTCAAAGAAAGGATGCATTGGTACAATTCAAATCAGGAACAGGAAAAACACACGCATTTTTATGTGGATTGTTGTGGAATTTTGATCCAGCTGATCCAGAATTACAGTATGTATTTATAACAAGTACACACGAGGTAGCCATGCAAATTTATGATCAAACCAAATTCTTACTACCAGACACAATAAACATTTGTTTGTGTATTGGACAGAAAAAAAATCCCAACTCATCCGGTGGCTTTAAAACGCCAATCGGTACATCCAGCTTAAACAATTCCAGACCCAAAAGTATGAAAGAAGAACGTGAAGAAGTAGCTCGCGCACAAATTATTGTTTGTACGATTGGTAAATTTTATGATTACTTGTGCAATAGAAAATGGATAAGAACAACCGAATATTTAAAAGCGATTTGTGTTGATGAGTTCGATAATATTGTTGCTTCGAGATCCCGTTCGCGTTCTTCAACTATTATTAGTACTGAAGATCAAATGGCAAATATTATTAAAAACATTGAAATGGATACTCCTCAAGGCAAGAATAATACAACACAAAGGGTTTTCTTTTCGGCTACCGTTTCGCAACAAGCTTTGGAAATTGCGCACAGTTATTTTAAACCATATTCGCATGCTATCGGAGAACCATTTATTGTTCTGCTGGATACGGAAGATTATACATTGGATGGTATTAGTCAATATTATGTACCATGTGCATCATTTAACGAAAAGAAAGAAATTTTAATTGATTTGCTTAAACAATGTCGAATTGTACAGGGTATTATTTTTACTAATCGTATTGATACAGCAGAAGATGTTAAATGTTGGTTGAATGAACAGTCCGTACCAATTAATTCGGCTGTTTTTCATGGTGGGCTTCCCGCTGCCACAAGACAGAGTATCCATAAAGATTTCTTGGATAATAAAACAAGATTATTAATATCTACCGATTTAACAGCACGTGGTCTTGATGTGCAAGGCATTAATATTGTTATTAATTTTGATATGCCCGATGTCCGTGAAACCTACATCCACAGAGTTGGTCGTTCGGGACGATATGGACGCAAAGGAGTAGCGATAAGTTTAATTTTAACCAATAACAGGCAAAATGAAATGATGAAAGTTGATGGTATCAATGAATGCTCAAAAAATAGTAAAATGGAACCATTACCAAGAGATTTATCAAATTTGCTCTAACAAAACAAAATTTAATTAATAATTTTATTTAATTATCAATTAAATAAAATTATTAATATTTTAATTCGCGACAAACAATAATCAATATTTGAGTTCATAATTAATTTTTATTTGTTGATTTTTATCATTAGTTCCAATAAAGAATATTTGCATTTCACATTGGATATTACAAGATAAAAAATATCGTATGCTCGACACATTTTTTTCAAAAATATTTAGTGTATAAGAATTTTTCTTAGTTTTAACGAAACTACTTTTATAAAAAATATTTCCGCCAACACTAAATTCAACATATGCCAAATCCAAATTTTTTGTTTTAAATTCTGTTAAATTTAGTACTTTCTCGACATCAATTTTCAAATGGTATTTTTTATTTTGTGCCATAATAAAATAATTTAATGAAATTTTAGTACTAAACATATTACATTGGTCATCAGAATCCGCCAATGCGGATATATTTTGGCGATTAAAATTGTAATTAAAATCAATAGTGTGTTTGCATTGTATAGTTGATTGAAAACGAATATTATCTAATAGCTTAACAGTTGGTATCAAATCTGAGGGTATTTTTATTAAAATATTTGTAATTATTTTTGTGGGTCTCTTTAAATAAAAATAATTAGATTTTTTTATACGAATAAGATCGAAAGATAGTGGTTTTGTATTCTGCATTGGGCCATCATATTCAATTAAAATTTCGTCTAATAAGAGTTTTTTTTCCGAATAATTTTTAAAATAAAACAATATGTATTTGTCCTGATCAGATTCCAAACGAAAAATATCATATCCACACTCATTAGAACTGGCGCAATTTATTATTTTATGTGTCCCAAAATGAAATTGACAATATTTGAAAATATTATTGTTGATAAAATAACTAATTTTTTTCAAACCATAATATTTTAATTCTTGTTTCTCCGTGTCATTTAATAATGATAATTTTTTCCCATTGATTGTATTTTTGTATATTGTATCAAATATATCACAACATCTGTCTATCAATATACTCGAGTAGTCTGGATGAAGATGTTCATTATATTTAAAAAATAGTTCAAAATATTCGAATTGTAATATTAATATATTTTTTGGTAAATAATGCAATTTTCCACCAATATTTAAATAAACATAACCATTAATTTCTATTGGTATTCCTAATTTCAGGGCATCTGACGGAATAGTTCTTAATTTATTTATTGAATAATATCCTCTCAGATAATTAATAATTTTTTTAAGATTGTATATACTGATGTCGGTATGTATAGTATTAGTTTCGGTATCTAATAATTTTACCAATTCACTATTCATTTTTATCGTATTGTATGTTGTTTGTAATTTGCCATTGGTAGCATAAATAGTAATCGCTAAATTGTCTGGCGTGGTATTAATTTTATCCATTAAGGTATTTTATTGTGTGTGATAAATATTTTGATATACAGCATATTAATAAATCAATATTTTAACTAATAGTATATAGTAATAATAATAATAATACAATCCCATACAATATAGATTTTAAAAAAGGGCAACAAAATAGTATTATCAAAAAATATTTGATAATATTATAAGACAATGTCCGGCCGTTTTACCCGTAAAATGTATGATGGATGTGCTGCCCAACAAGATACTAAACAAAGCACAGATCCTTTGGAATTGGTTCTAGATGTAACAAAATATGTTCATTGCAATAATATTTGCAAACCAGCTAAGCAGTATCCACCAAATGCTGCATTATTAGTTGATATTGAATCAAGTCTATGGGGTATTGATAAATTAGCTAGTAGATGTGATAGTTCTAAACATCCATTTTGTGGACCAAATGGATGTCTATTGACAAAAGACCCACGTGTTGCGCCACATATAACACCTTACGCATGTGAACGTGGACATGTAGGCGAAAATGCTGTTGTTACTACCAATATGCAAATGCCACAACATCCCGGTTACCGTGTACCAAATCCAAATATTTGTGAATCTCAAGGAAATGGTTATTATGTCGACCATAACCGTGGTCAAAATATGGGCCAAAATATGGGCCAAAATATGGGCCAAAGTCGTGCACATACTAGTCCTGTTCAAAAAACACAAGCTCAGCGACCAATGAATGTACGAATGGCACCAATTCGTAATCAATAATAATGCAAAAATACAAAAATACAAATATATTATAATTAATTAAACACTTAATTAATTATAAAATTATTGAAATCCACACACTAATTTTCAGAAATTATTTTCCTTACAAGATTTTTTGATTCTACGGATATATTCTTTATGATTGTTTCGGTATAATTCGGCCAATTCACTATTGAAAGGATCATCCGGATTTGGTTGACTGAGAAGCAATAAAATGGATAAAATAACTGATTTAATATTTTGTGCCGCACGCCATTCATCACGCAATATATCCAAACAAATATCACCCTTTGAATTAATATTAACATGCTGAATCGGAGTTATAAATTTAACTCGTGGTGCCGAAAAAGGATAATCATTTGGTAATCTAATATCCAATTTATATACTGAGCCTTCGTATAAACTATCTTCTGGACCATACAACACAACTTCCCAGTGATACATGTCATCGCCAACCATGGTTATTTTAAACATTTTTTCATATTCGGAAGCCTGGTTTTCAATATTTTTTACCTCATTCAGAATTCTACGATGATTTGCGGTGGTAGTCATTTCCAATCTATTAAATGTATTAGATTCTAGATGTTGTATAATAATATTTAATTTTCAATTTTTTCAAATTAATTTGTGCCGTATTGTTTCCTAAAATTATCGATGTTTTGTTTAAATACACTGTCCTGTTTTTTTCTTTCTGTTTCCAAATTATTATGTAATTGTTTTTGTTTGGCAGCATTAATTTTACATTTTGCACTATCACTAATTTTATAGGTACCATCTTCCAATGGCGGTGTAAATATATTTTCCTGTCCTATTTTATCATAGGCGAAAAATGATTTTGGTAAAGCATCCTGACATTCTTCTGAAATATTTTTCGAAAAAAAAGAAAACATATCTGACATACCATTCATTTCATCATTAGTAAATCCCAATAAATTTGTATCATTTGTAACCAAATTATTATTTATACTTTGCAAATATTGTTGTTGCGCTGTATTCATTTTTTGCATTGACATATTCATTTTCGATTGCTTTATTTTTGCTAACCATACAAAAGCATCACCCGCAACGTATGGTGTAGGTATACCCCTAATAATCAGTGTAGGTGTTACACGAATTGATGATGGTACCTTTGGATTATTATCCGTACAAATAAGATGAAAAAATCTGGTTAATTTTTCACTTTGCATCATCGAAATTAATTGTTTTGATCCTTCACAACCGTTACTAAAAAATAATGCATTAATACTACTCATTGTAATATTTGTGTTATATTATAACTAACAGGATTATAATTTGTATTTTTTAACACAAAAAAAATATAAATTATTATTTAGCAAATTTAAAATTAATAGTGAAAATTTTTTTTTGTTTGGAAATAAAAAAAGTCGAAAATTTTTCCAAAGGCGTTGTGGATGCGAATTTAAATGTTGCATTATTAATAAGACGGTAATTCAAAACACACCAATCATTTTGGCATAAATAAGATGGTGGTTTAGGAACTATTTCACAATAATAATTATTTTGGTCACGATATAATTCTATATTCTCGTCAAAATAAACTTCTTTCAGATCCAAATCAAATCCACATGATTTTAAATATGATTTAATTGTGTAAATAATATCATTAAATGGATTGTCCAAATCAAATATAGTATATCCTCCACTTGATAAAATATTCAAACCATATAGCACTAATTCAAGTAGCATACAAAAAATATCTGCGATTTCCATTGTGTCATCAACCAACATACCAGCTAGATTTTCATTTAAATTTTTACTGGATTTGGCGAATAAATATTCAGCAAATATTCTAATCGAGTTGTTTGGATTATCCAATTTTTGGGATAGATCAACAAAATTTTCTTTTTGTTTTTCAAAATATTTATAATACTCTAATTGGTTCTGATATTGCGAATATGGATCCATAATAAATTAAACAGTTGATTTATTTTTATATATTTAAACACATTACTACTCTCGAAAAATATGGATGTATGTGTATTATTTAGGTAAGGTGAATAATGCCAAATATAATATATGTTTAAATATATAAATGAATTTTCATCAAAGCGATATGTTATCAAACCATGAAACACAACAAATTGCTAATCATATGGCAATGAAAATGCCAAGTGCTAATATGAATCACTCAAATCCAATAGAAACATTAAGTTTAGGTGATCTCAATTATTTGATATCCTATTTAAATGTAATAAAATCAGAAAAAATAAATAAAGACATAAAATCACAACCAAATATTCCAATTAACCGTGCCAATGATATTTATAATCCTTTAGATCGTGAAGTTCCTGTTGATTGGAGAACCCATTCTTCATCTAATCCATATAATACCCCTAATGGTATTACTGAAGGCGCAACCAATCAGGAAATTATTCCTGGATCGAGAGGATCTGAATTTACTAGAACAGGAAAGAGATCACAACAACAAAATTTAAATTTAGGATACACCAATGATTATCATAATCCTTACGAATATGGCGCAAAACAAAATAGTTTGGGACAAATTAATAAACAACCGTATCATGGTCAATATTATAATGATCCATTAGTTGTTAGGGAAATGGGTTTAGCATCTGATAATCGTCAAACTAAACCAACAGACCATATCAGAAATGTTAATGTTGAAAGTTCATTACTGCAGCGCGAAATGACTCATTTACCAGGACAACGACGAATTGTAGAAAGAGAAAATGATCGATTCGAATTATTGCCATTTGATCCACAAGATCATCGACATATTGTTTGGTCTGATAGTATGCCCAGAGGTGGTTATTCAACAAGAACAGATAGATTAGAATTATAAAACAGCATAAACATTAAATTATAATCTTATTTATACTCAGATATAAATATGGAAAATGAAAATGATATCATATTTGATCCCACAGCGGACATAATGAATTCGATCAGCACGCAAAATAATAAAATACACATTAGGATAAAACAACGTAATGGAAGAAAAAGTAATACCACCGTAGAAAAACTTCCCGAAAAAATTGATTTGGCTGTACTTTTAAAAAAAATGAAAAAAAAATTCCATTGTAATGGAGCAGTAAAACAATCACCTACTGAAGAAAAATATATCCAACTGTTTGGTGATCAGCGGTTAGCTATAAAAAAATTTTTATTAGAACATTCTGTTGTGGATGAAACAAATGTTGTTGTTCATGGATACTAATTTATTAGTTTAATTAATATAAAAATTAATGTATTAATATAAATATAATGGCGAATAACGACGAACGATTAGTTAATATTGTTAAATCATTGGATCGGGTTAACGACAATACCAAAAAAATGGTTTTTGAAATGGCGCAATCCATGACGGAACTAGAAATTATACAATCATTTAATCAACAGTCTTTTGATACATTTAATTTACTAATTCATATCAGTCGAAAAATGCAAAAAGATGACATATGCAAAATGGACGGTTATAAAAAGCTATTTGAGAATGCTATTAAAATAAATGTTAAATTACCAGTCGATAAATTCACTATATTAATTTTGGAATATGCCTCTGAAATATATGGTGAGGAGGAGGATTGTTTTCTTAAAATGAGCATTCCTGATACTAATATTAATGTATCCAATGAGTTTGGTATTGTTCGCTCCAAAATGTTCCAAGATTTATGGAAACTACTTGGTCAAAAAGATAAAAGTGATATCAAAGGACATTTTATTTTATTGACAACATTTGCGCATGCATTTTTTTATAAAACTTTATTGCAAAATCAAAAATAATTTATTTAAACTATTTATCAATAATTTAAATAAAAAATACTAATCATATTATATTAATAAAAACATGGCAACAACAGACAATTGGTACGTGAAATTAAATAATTTAAAAGAAAAAGGCGCACAATTAACAAAATATTGTTGTACTACTATTAATTATGATCCATGTGAAATGGAGACTGAATATTTATTACAAGAAAAACTAATGCATGATAAATATTTATCGGATAATTCTGACGATATGATTTATTTTGTGGGACTTTTATTTTGCATGACAAAATAATTATTGGACGCATACAAATATATTATGTTTTATGATATAGAATAAATATTAAAATTCAATCCGTAATGAATAAAATATAAGAGAGAAACAAATAATTTTGATATGCGATAATATAAAAATTATTTGATTATTCGCAATATAATATAATGGAGGATATCATAAATATTGGCACTTTTATACAACATTTAACTTATTTCATAAAAATTGGAATTTATATCAATAAGGGAACTGATAAAGATGTTATTTTAGAAAAATGTATTAAATTGTATAATAAATATAAAACTATTGAAGCCAATGCCACTGCACAAATAACTGAAGAGGACGAAACTTTTGTTAGAAGATGTTTAAAAAGATTAAATTTAGTTTTAAAAATTGACGATAATGATGAACCCGTGGATATCAGAAAAAAAGAAAATCAACTCCTTATGATTTTCTTAGAAGGCCATCCATCTTTAGCTAATAATGATATGACTAGTATGGTTAATTATGCCAATCAAAACAATATTACAATTATGACAGATATTCCTTTAACTTTTATTTTGAGAGAAAGTAAATATCAAGAATTACTTTGGCAGTATACTCGTTCTCTTTTTTATATTTCACAAATATTAATTTCAAAAGTAGATCCGGATGCTGATTCTACTAATAAATCTGTAAGACAAAAAAACAAGATATTAAATGATTCGATGGAAAATTTAGAATCAATATTGGAAACAATATCCGAAACAGAAGAACAAATTAAATTAAATCAAGTGATGGCACTGGATAAATTTTTGAATACTAACCTTGTCAAAACAGGAATAAATGAAAAGAATGTTAATGAAGCTAAGAATGAGGTCAAAGAAATATTCGCTAAAAAAGGATTGGGAGTAAATAATTCAATGACTAAAATGATTGATTTAATTTCTAATGAGATAACATCGGTTGATCTGACCAAAGGAAATATTATCCAAAATATGTTTTCAATAGCACAAAGTGTTGCACAAGAAATGAAACCTGATTTGGAAAATAATCCTGACCAATTCCAAAATACATTGGGAGCAATTACGGAAGTTTTCCAGGAAGCCATGAATGATTCTTCCAAAAATGGGGATGAGGTTCCTTCTGAAATTAAAAATATGTTTAATACAATCATATCCAATTCATCAATGATCAATGATGGAAAAGAACCAACCGAAGAAGAAATTACAAAAAGTTTAGAAGGCATAATTGATGCCAATGGTCTTAATCGGGAAGATTTTTATAATTCCATAAAAGATGGAAATGGTGAAATAGATGTCTCCAAATTGGAAAATTTCTTATCCGGTCTCCAAATAGATTAAAAATAAAAATTGAATTTTTAATACTTAATATTGCCCAAACTAGAATTCTAATAATAAAAAATAAATATGGAGGATATTAAATCATCTGAAAAAAATAATATTCTGCAAATTATTTCTTCAATAACATCCGCAGTTGTTGAAGAAATGGAATCATATTTGAAAAATAATCAACAATTTCCAAATACATTGAGTGCTGTTGAGAAGTTATTACAGGAAGCCGAAAAATATATCCCTGAAAATAAATTTCTAAAAAAATTATCAGAGGGACCAATAATTTGTGCCGAGGGCTATATATTTGAATTAGAAAGACGGTGTTATATACAAGCCGGATCATTTGTTCCAGAATGTGTATTGGATTATCCTAATACAGTCGAAGAATTGCATCGAAATTTTGTTCATAGTGGTTCTGATGTAGTGGTTGCACTAACATATTATGCCCATAGAGAAAAAATGAATATTATTGGACAAAATGATAAGGTTGAATTATTAAATAGACGTGCACTAGAAATTGCAAAAAAAGTTGCGGTAGATACTGGAACATTGCTAGCTGGAGATATTTGCAATACCAATATTTGGACGAGTGGCGGAGAAAATGATGAGGCATTAGTTAATAAAGTCAGGGATATTTTTATGGAACAAGTTCAATGGGCTCATGAAGCCGGATGTGACTACGTAATAGCGGAAACTTTTGGATATTTGGCCGAAGCTAAAATTGCATTGGATATTATCAAAAGTTTTAATTTACCAGCTGTTGTTACACTATCGATCCATAAATCCGAAAAAACATTGGATGGGTATTCAGTGGAGGAAGCCATGTTGGAATTAGAAAAAAATGGCGCAACAGTAGTAGGATTGAATTGCCACCGTGGACCAGCAACTATGTTACCATTATTGGAAAGAATTGTTAAAGTTGTAAAAATACCAGTTGCTGCTTTACCCGTTACTTACCGTACATGCGAACTAGAACCAACATTTATGTCTCTAACAAATGAAAATTTGCCATCGTGCACCGTAAATAATAGACCATTTCCAGTGGCCCTTGATAATTTTATGCTCAATAGATTTGAAATTATAGAATTTACTAAAAGAGCAATGGAATTAGGTATTAAATACGTTGGTTTGTGTTGTGGAGCTATTCCTTGTCATATTAGGGCAATGGCTGAAACGATGGGTCGAAAACCACCTGGTAGTAAATATTCACCCGATATGTCAAATCATTTTGCTTATGGCACTAATCCATCATTAGTACCAGAATATAAAGATAATAAAAATGATTTGTAATTCTATCATGATATTTATAAATATCATAATAGAATCAGAAATAATGATTTGTAATTACTTTCCCGATAATATTAATGGCAAATTACCCCATTACTTTAACAACGATGACTTTAGAATTGGGAGATTGCGCCAATTTTTCAGTTGCTTCAATACCTTTCCAATCTAGAAGAGATTGTGTAATACCTTTCGATACTATGTTTTGAAAATCTTGTATACCTTGAGCTTCAATTTTTTAATATATGTGTATCCAAATATTTTTTAAAAGTATGTTAATTGGCGGATAAAAATTAACACCACCAAATATAAATGTATTTTTTATTACTAATATAATAATAATAATAATAATAATGATTTATGAGCACCTCATCATTATTAAAGGATATATATTGACCACTAATGAAGTTATGGATTTTATTATGTTTGTTGTAAAAATAATAGATAAACATAAAAATATTTCGTTAAATTTATTAAAAACAGATTTACCAATTGATTCAATTTGGAATAATAAAAAATGGTTAATAAATAATTTAATAAATATTAATAATTTATTATTACAATTTCATAACATACAAATATATATACCACAATGTCATTCAATCGCAATCAATCACCTATTTATTATTGGTACATGTGTTAAAAAATATAAACGTATAATTACAAAATGCTATCGCTGTGACGAAAATAGTGCTTGTGGTTATTGTATTGGTTTAACGGAAAATGGTTACTATGATGTACGTAAAATATTTAATAATATAATAGAAGTAGATAAAAATCATATTTGTAAATGGTGCCATAATGATAACAGAAAAATTAAAAAATCTTGCAAACTTTGTAAATTTAGTAAAGAAGGCTTGAAATTATGTTTGGAAAAAAAGAATCGGATTTTTGATATTTTGATTGGCGAATGGTTTACCAATAAAAATTTAACAAAAGAACACATTAAGTATTATTATTTATTGGATGGTTGTTTATTCGGAAAATAATAAAAAAATTGATTTTTATAATGTATTATGTAAATAATACTTTGTTATTTATTAAAACATATTCAAATTATATAATGGTTTACCGACATGTTATGATTTTGAAAGGATTTGAATTTGAAATTGATGATGTAATTAATTTTATTATTTTTATGGCCAATATTTGGAAAAAACATAATGTGTACGAATTTTTGCAAACTAATTTTTCGAATATGTCAATGACTGATAAAAAGGAATGGTTAACAGAACATTTTTATAAAATTAATAACAATGTTCTTAATAATTTCGGCATCAAAATATTTTCGCCACCATGTTGTTCCAAAATTGGATGGAAAAAATTTATTATTGGACGATGTATCAAAAAATATGATCGAGTTAATGTCAAATGCAAAAATTGTGATAAATATAGCTGCTGTGATTTTTGTATTGGCATAACTGAAAATGGATATTACGATGTTCAAAATATATTAAATGGTCTTGTCGGACTCGATAATAACCATATTTGCGAGTGGTGTTACAATGACAAGAGGAATGATACAGAATGCAAATTTTGTGAATTTCCCAAAAAAGGTTATGTAAAATATTCCAGACATAAACTTCCGGAGATATTTGATTGCCGCACCTTTAAAAAATATGTAAATGTATGCATTTTACATACTTTTTTAAGGTGAGTTTGGGGTTGAAAACCCCAAATTTTTCATATTTATATGAAAAAGCCTCGTAAAAATACATGCATACGTTTTTCTTTATCTATTTTTGCGAAGCAAAAAAGATAACAGAAACACTAGTTAAAATATAATAGCAAAGCTATTATATTTTTAGCTAGTTAAATAAATATGGACTTCGCCCATATTTATTTACTAGTGGTTTTAGTATTACAAAATTGTGAAACAATTTTGAATACAAAACAACGCATATATTTTTAGAGAGCCGCATTGATGAATGGTTTATTAATAGAAATTTATCCAAAGAGAGTATAGGACACTACTATATGTTAGATGATTGTCTATCGTGTACCTAATATATTTTGTTAATAAATTAATAACATATATTAGTAAGGTTGTATAGAAAAATAGCAATAATTTTTTGTGTTGGATTAACTAAAAATAAAAAATTCAAATTAATTATGATAATTCGATGGACAATTTTTTAAAAATAACTAGTTCCGAACAGCTTGATAAAGTATTTGAAAATGCCAATGATAAATTAGTTGTATTAATGTTTTTTACTAAGAACAATAAAGAATGCCGTATTGCACAATCATCTTTTGAAAAATCAGCTTTGAATCATACCATTTCATTTTTTTGTTTTGTGGATATGGACAAATTTAAAGGTGAGTCTAGATATATTAATAATGTCAATAACATGCCAAAATTTGATTTTTATTATAACGGCAACCAATTTTTTTCGCATGGAAGTTGTATTGATAAAGAAATCGAACAACATGTGCGTCACGGTGAGCAATATGTTATGACACAAAATAATAATAAAAATAGTATGCCAGGCCAAAATGGTATGTTAGGTCAAAATAATATGCCTGGACAAATAAATCAAATAAATCAAATAAATCAAATGAATCAAATGAACCAAATTAATCCAATGCAAATACAACAACAAATTTTAAATAATGCGCAAATGCAAAATGCAACATACTTTCAATATTTGATGCAAAATCCAATGGTATTACGTAATTTGGTTCAAAAACAAATAGAATCATTACAGCAACAACAAATGATGGCGCAACAAATGATGCCACAACAAAACCAAATGCAACAAATGATGGCGCAACAAATGATGTCACAACAAAATCAAATGCCCAATATAACTACACCACAACAAATACCATCATTAACAACCACACCATTTGGTAATATGCCGCAACCTAATTACGCAACACCACAACTCAATAGCACCAATAATATTCTTCCAACATTTCAACAAATGCAACAAATGTTTCAAATATTTCAAATGATGCAACAAATGGGCATATTAAATACACAAAATACACAAAATACACCCCAACCAAATGTATCAATCCAAAATCAAACCGAAAGTATTAAACCAATCGTTCCAGCAGAACCAGATAATACTATTGTTTTGCCTAATGGTGATAAAGTTATACCTTTACCAAACGGAAAATTTGGTCTAATAAAAAAATTGACAAATTAAACTATTATCGGTCCCATACTTTTAATTTAATATTAGTCCTAGATAATCTGTCATTAAACATGAATTTTATTAGCGACATCGATCTATCCAATTTATTTTTGGTAAGCCCTTTTGGGGACAAGGTAATAGGTGGATTTTGTCTTGGTTTAACAATTATTATTTTTTTGGTATGGAACCTATTTTTTACAACCAATAAAAAAATTCGTGTAAAAAAATCGTCTAAAAATCGAGTCAATAAAAAAAAAGTGAATTCGATAAAAAAAAAAACTAATAAAAAAGAAGCAAAAAATATGTCAAAATATGCCGATCAAATTATCGATAGATTTGTAAAAAATTATGCGCAACCAATAAATACTCCATATGTCATTGGAGTATGTGGCGGTTCCGGATCAGGAAAATCTTTTATTGCTGGTCTTATCATAGAAACTATTAAAAAAATGTTTCCAAATTCCAAACCAGTAACATTGCCACAGGATTGCTATTATTTGGGGGGTGATAAAACTACAAATTTCGATGAACCATCTTCAATTGATTTTAGTTTGATGAATTTGCATTTAGAGCAACTTATACTGGGAGAATCAATAATGTGCCCACAATACGATTTTGTTACACACCAAAGAAAAAAAGAAACTGTACTCATCAGTCCAGAAGATATTATAATTGTCGATGGTACACTTATATATAATGATTCACAATTAAAAAATAAAATGAACATGAAAATTTTTATTAATACCGATATACCAACACAACTTTCCCGCCGAGCCATGCGTGATATTAACGAACGTGGAAGAACTATTGACGGGACATTCAAGCAATATACCCGCGACGTATACCCTTCTTACAAAAAATATGTGAAGCCTTCTTCCAAGAACGCGGATATGATCATTAATAATTTCAAAGGTTGTTATGTTGGACCACAAATCATGCTCAATCATATAATTTGCATTATAAAAGACATACTAAAAAAATAATCTGTTATATTTTATTTTTTGTTTGAATAAATAATAATTTATTATTTATTCATATAAAAATCGAATGACCAATGATAATATTACTAATACTAATAATGACCAATTTTGGATTAATGATCCAATGGTCCTATTTAGAGACAAAAATTATTGTAAATTTTTACCAACCAAGCAAATGAATAAAATACAAGTATTAAATGCATTAACAAGATTTTTTATTTATTTGTTTATACTGTACATTTTATTTTCTCCAAATAAAAAATTTTGGCTTGTACCAATAATTGCAATAATTATAATTATAATTATTTATTATGTTTTTGATGACACTTCAAAAAATTCAGACTCTACATATCAGGAAACTTTCGCGGAAGACAATTCATTATCAAAAACATCCCAAATATCATCAAAAGATAATCCATTCATGAATATTACATTAGCGGATTTAATGGACAATACAAATCATGAGTGTATTATGGATACCGAAACAACAAATAATACCAAACAATATGGTAGGCAATTTTATACAATGCCATCTACCACATTTCCAAATGACCAAACGACATTCGCAAAATGGTTATATGAGGCACCAGAAACATGCAAAGAAAATCCATTAAATTGTCTTAAATATGAAGATCTTCGTTTTAGTAGGTATAATCCAACTGTTGATCGCACAACTAGTGATAATTAATAATTTTTCATTAATGATACATTAAAAATAAGCAACCCTTGTGGTAAAAAAAAACATCATTAAATAATATATATAATGATAATTAAGGATACCGTGTTTGATACATATAGGATCATAGAAACAAATCATCTGTTGTACGATATATATGACGAATTGGATAACAATTATGAAATAAAATTTCGGGTTGCTAGTATCCATAATCATATTTTTATAGGAATGTCATTTGAATGTTATCAGGCTCTAGAATATGTTAGCGCTGATAATATGGATTCAGCCATTGATTTTTTTTATTGTAAATTAAGAATAATTGATACTTGTAAAAAAATACCATTGTGCGGTATTGTTGTTTCCAAATATGATTTGGGTTGTGATAATATAATATTACTCGGTTTCAATATAAAATATTTTTTTCCAGACAAATTTTTCAAAATATATTCCTTAAATAAAAATATAACATATATTTCCATCTTATCCTTATCAGATAAATTATTTCCAAAAGATTTTTGTTGTCCGAAACCGAATATAATACATAATATTAAAAAATTGGACTCAATTAGTCAAACAATCGAAACAGAAATAATAAAAATAAAAAAATGTTCTGTTTATCAAAAAAACAAATCATGTAAACCCAATTGTGCACCCGATTTATTTTTAAACAAACATAAAAATTTTATAAATACCGACACTGATGATTACAAACAAATATTCATTGATACCGATTCATATCCCATTAAATGTTCTAATAATAAACGAAAATTACGGGATAAATCATCATCATCAAATATGTTTGAAAAATGCGATTCCATAAAGCATAAATCAAAAAAAAAATTAACTCCAATTGATAAATTACATGAATTAAAATATTATGATAACGTCTATAAAATAAGGCATCAATGTAAATCAATAGATGAAGAATTATGCGATTTACAAAAAGATATCAAAGAAAAATATGTTGAAACCAAAAATAAATTGAAATGTGGAGAAACAAATTCGATAAAAATATTCATTCGCTATACAGAAAAATTATTTAGAAAATTAAAATACAAATATGGTGAATCATTAGCTTCATCATTATTGTCAATATTAGCTATTTTAACTGATTGACTCGGATAATTAATATTCTGACCATCTCATAAAATATTTTTTCCACAATGCATCATTTAATTTATCAATATCAAATATAAAATCAACTGTTTCTATTTTATCAAAATGTTCCGTTTTTTGTGGTTTAACGTAATTTTTTTTGAAGACATGGTATGCGATATTGTTTATTTTTGAAATTTGACCATTAGAATAAATATGCCTTACATTATTCATATGTTTTGCAATAGTATCATCAGTATTCATAATAATAGCCCGTATATTTTTGTAACCGTGTTGCATAGCAAGAGAAGTATAATCCATTCTAGTGAGAACATCAGGATTAGTATTATCAATAACTACCGATTTTTTTTCTTCCAATGCTATTTTTGCTTGGGAAAGACATTTGGCTTTTGTTTTGCAAGTATCCTGATTTATATGTACGTAACCCTTGGGTAAAATGTATTTTTTAACAAATTCTGATTTACCTGAACCGGCTGGCCCTACCATAACTATTATTTCTCGTTTTCTTGGCACAAAATCGTAGGTGCTTTTGGATGCCTTTTTAATAAATTTTTTAGGATCAATACCTTCTAGTTTGTACGGCATTTCAGGTGGATTTTCCATAAAAAATTCTTCTGGTGTCATAAATTGGATACCAATATTAAGTGCAAATTTTCGATCGGTATCCGAAAAATCTCCAGTATTTGATGATGGATACAATTTTTTTTTATAAATACTGGCTGATATTCTACCAGCGGCGTCTCCACAAAAAAATGATTTTTTGGAAATTCTTGCTTTGTCCAAATTAAATTCATCTTTCAAATCAATTTTCATTTGTTCCCACAAACCAATATTAGGTTTCCGGTACAAATCATAAGTTTTTGCAACATAAATAGCAAAATAGTATTCGCCATTTTTAACCTTTGACATTAAAATTTTAGAAAGATCATCAATGGCTTTTCTCCATTTAGGTTTATCGAAATTTTTTCCGGATGACATTCCGCTTTGATTTGTAAAAATAACAATTATGTATTTATTTTTAACTAAATCAGCGATTTTATCACTAATTGATGCATCCAATAATTTCCATTTTTGATCAGATGATTTACCCCTGGGACGATGTACAATAGTATCATCCAAATCAAATGATGCAACCCTAATCGGATCAGGTAATTCTTTTAAATTATTAATAGTACCTCTAAGAAAATTATTTTTTTCAGACCAATCCATTTGTTATTTATGATACACAATAATTATTTATTATGTAATTTTATTTTTCAATTATTTTGATACCAATTTTTCCTTTAATGTCCAATATAAAATCTTCCGAAACTATCCAAAATTATAATTTAAAAAATTGAAATTATAATAATTATTATAATTACAACAATAATAGTAATAATAATTATATCGAATGGAAAAAAAATTCATATCCAAAAGTTCCTATTATATCACAAACCAAAGTGGAGAAATCGAATATTATGATCGTGAAGGTAATTTTTTACAAAGTAGTAATGAAACAAATTTATTGGACCCAAATTCCAAAGGAATGGCCAATGTTGCTAAAATAATATTTTCGACAAATGATAATCTTGAAATAAAAATTAACTTTATTGATAAAAATTCTAATACAATATTTTCTGATAATTATCATTGGGGAAGTTTCGGATTGGATGATATTCTTAGAAGTTATCGACATAATTATTATAGTAGTGATGTAGAATTATATTATTTGACATGTGTTGATTTGCCCAAACTTAAAAATAGTAATATTATAATTGATGCATCGGCAGTAGAAAAAATTCGGATACCCAATAGTTCGTATCATATCACAAAACGTCTTCTTGACAAACAAATTGCTATTTATTATGATAGATTAGGGAATGAATTAGCAACAATTGATTTGTTGAAAAATGAATATAACCATGATTCAAGTCGAAGACTTTATCAATTGTTGGATCCGGAAACAAAAGGAATGGTCCAAATCAAAAAAATATCTTTTTCGCGTCATATTAAATTGGGTCTAGTCATTATTTTTATGGATAAAAATGATAACATGATAATTTATCAGCGTTATGGCGGAAATTCCTGGGAAAAAAATGAAATTGCTAATTATTATCTTAATCCCAAAGGACCAAATCACTATTTTATTAACAAAATAATCGACTTTGATTATATCAAAAATAATGATGTACAAGTGGTAAGATATGATCCGAAATTAAATGTTGGAAAAATTTGTAACCTATTTTAAAAGAATATGTAAAGACATTCACTCTGTATATATTAGCAGATATATATACAGTGATATCGATATTATCCAAAAAAATTGACATTTTGATTGCTTAGTGTATCCATTTTTTATTTATTCATGAGTATCTACAGTATGACTGATATTGAACAACAAAAACCCGCATTCGAATGGCAACATCAGTTTACTTGTAAACATTGTAAAACCAATTTTACCGCAAATCAAAGAGATCTTAAAAGGTACTCATTTACGGTAAGTGGTTATGGATGGATCGATGGCAAAAAAATAGTAATTTTTTGTCCAAATGTCGATTGTCTTGGTGTGGAAATCCTTGGATATTGTGAATATTCGGCAAGAAAAATATCGTTTAAGGATATCCCAAAATATTGGAAATTATCATGCGGTTTGGAAGAATCAATGATTGTGCATATTTCCAAATGTGAATTTCCTCACGAACGTACCAAGTTGGAATACACAGAACACTACAAAAAATGATGTTATTTAGGCTCTATTAATTTTTATCAAATAATACATATTATTTCGATAAAAATTGAAATTATTATACTTCTCAATACTATTATTAGTATATCATTATAACAAAAAATGGGAGGTGTACTTGCAAAATACTGGTCTGGATTCAGTAAACAATCATGTCATTGCACAAAAATGCCAATACAAAAAACAGACTTATATTATCCATCTGATGAAGAATTGCAAAATAATATTGCAACTTATCGGTGCGCAATCTGTTACCAGAACGACGATGAAATTGATGACATGTATGATAAATATCCCAAGTTAAAAAATCATTTAGTCAGTATTGAAAATTATAATAATCAAATTACCATTAATTATATGGCTTGTGATAATTGTATTGACAACAATGAAAAATTTTTGTTTGTACATTATCCTTACGGATGGGAAAACGATCACAAATTTAAGTACGAAAAAACTAATATTGTTTTGGCACCTATTTTTATGACACGTTAATATCATCAAAAAAATTGATTTATATAATTTTCATATTTACATATTGAATATTATATAATATACCATGGCTGACACAAAAATTATTTCTCAACAACAAATGAAAACAAATACTAAAGTGCATACCAAAACAGATAATCAAAAACCCTATCATTGCAGTTATAATATATGGAAAAAAAAAACATTAAGAGATCCGCCATTATACGCATATCGGCGTCCAGATATTTTTTAAAGATAGTTTATCATAATCACAAAAAAATTGAATCCAATTAATATCTTAACATAAATATATAACCCAGTATAATATTATATTATGTCCGACAAGAAATTTGTTTTTGATTCTAAAATTCCTAATGATCGGATAGATATTTACGCCGATCCTGAAGTTCGTACTAAAAAATTAAAACCAGAAAATGAGGACGAGTTTCGTATCGAAATTGAGGGAAAAAGTATCGATAATAGTGTTATTAATGCTTTGAGAAGAACAATTTTAATGAGTATACCTATTTATGCATTTCATCGTTCTAATATATTTATTGAGGTTGAAAAATCCAGAAATATGTACAATAATGATTTAATATACAATCTAATAGAAACTTTACCAATTTATGATATTCCCAACTATTTTGATTTGGAAAATCCAGAAATATTTTTACCAACGGATGTCTTGAAAAATTTGTTTGGAAATTTTATTCAAGAATCGTATGATGATCCAGCGGTACCTGATGATCAAATTGATTCAAATAAAAAATTGTTTAAAATAGAATTATCAATCAACACCAAAAATAATACAGGTAGTGATAAATTTATAACAACACACGATACTGTTCTGAAAATTGATGGTAAAATTTCAAACAGTTATGCAAATCGAAAACCAATTTGTATTATGGTATTAAAACCAACGGAAGAAATTTCTTTAAGGGCCGAAGCTAATCTAGGTATTAGTAAAATGTATGCTTCATATGAAGCAACCACTAACGCAATACATAATGAAATTACACCCATGAAATATCATTTATGGTATGAAACATTGGGACAACTTGATAAAAATATGATATTTACCAAAGCGTGTATTATTCTAACAAAAAAAATGGAACTACTAAGACAATATATTAAAAATAAATTCACGGAAGAACGAGATAAATCAGAAACAATCGAAATACAACTACATGGTGAGGATCATACTCTCGGTAATTTATTAGCCACAGTATTACAAAAATGTGATTTTATCGAAAAAGCCGGTTATTACATGCCGCATCCGTTTATAGATCAAATTACAGTGGCATATAAGGTATTCCCTAAATCTAAAATAGGACCAATACAAGTATTTGTGGATTGTGTTGATTATTTGGCGAAATTATTCCAAATTATTGCTCATACAGCTCTTAAAAAATAAACAATATTATTAATTTTTTGTAAAAAAACTAATAACATTCTTATAAAGATGCGGTACTTAGCATATGCTCCATAATAAATAATGTCGGTGAAAAAATTTTAAAGGGAAAATAGGTGTATTTAAATTTGTATTTTGGTTTAATTTTTCTTATGTTAGTATCCAAAAAAAGTTCGTACATAAAAACAAAAAGATCATTTCTACTTGCGATAGCATCTGTTAAAATATTATTAGTAAATACATTATTGTTGTACATATTCAGAATTTCATTAATACATATATTTTTTTTGGTCTTGATAAAATATTGGTGAATTATTTTTAAGAGTTTAATATATGGGTGATTTGGGAATTGTTTATACAATGTAGTTCGTTCATACGGAAAGCATCGTAATCGATGATAAACAATCGCAAGTTCAACTGATAAATCTATTTTTAAGCGATTAATAAAATTGCCAATAAATGTAGCAATATCAATATTATTACTATTGGTGTCACTGTGAGTATCAAATGCTAATTTACAATTATTAAATATGCTCATAACATCTGTTTGGAAGGTATTTATTATAATGTCAAAATATTTTTTATCATATTTATCAAATAATTGATAAACTTGACTATATTCTTTTTTTGGTTCAAGTGTATAGACCATTTCCAAATTTGTTTTAAAATTTAAAACAGCTGGTATTATATTTTTGTAATACTGTTCCGAAAAAAATATATTTATTAGTTGCATTGTATTATTTATACTTGTGCTAGAAGTAAGCATTGTAAAAATAAAATCAGAATAGGAAGCAGAATTAAAATGGACAAATCCATTAATAGTTGGAAATATTAGATCCGAATAATCATCAAGAAAATACAATTTATGAATTTGTTCAACGCTATTTGGTTTAGATTCTATTGTATGTAATATATTTTCATTGAGATTTAAGTAATTATCGCAAAAACAGTTTGCTATCCATGTTTGTTTTTCATTCTTATATTGAATAATTTCTAACATATTATTAATTATAGCACCATAATAACTATTTGTTTTGAAAAGAAAACCAATTTCATTTTGTAGAATAGTACTAATTGTGTTATATTTTTCTACTTCGGACCACTGTTTATTACCATGATAAAATAACCAAATATTTTTTACATTGTCAAAAGTAAGATAAAATAGATTAGCTTTGTTTTTACCAAGTATTATTGGTACTTCTTTTGATGATGAATTGACATCATCAAAAAGAACTAGCCCTTTTGATAACGGATTGATATCAGTAGAATGCTGTAAAAAATAAGAAATATTTGATTGTCGATCTTGTGGATTGAATCCATAGTTGTTGTTGATACCTTCAGTAATCCCGCAAGTGGTACTATTCGTAATCCCGCAAGGGGTACTATTCGTAATCCCATAAGGGGTACTATTCGTAATCCCATAAGGGGTACTATTCGTAATCCCGCAAGTGGTACTATTCGTAATCCCGCAAGTGGTACTATTCGTAATCCCACAAGGGGAGTGATAGCATACAGTATTTATTTCTAGTTCATTTTTATAGCCGTATGCAATGTCAATTATCGAATTTATTATATCCGGCCGATAAATTATTTGGAACATAGTTATTCTCTTTGATAAGATAATAAAATAATGTTGGACTATTAAACATTATTTTATTGTTGATGAGATTAGTGTTTCTATTTTTATAAAAAAATATCTATATTTAAATTGAGTAATTAATTGGAACTATAAAATCTTAGCGAAAAAAAATTTATTGCTATTGTCGCAGCTAAAATCAAAAACAATCACAAAAAATATAGGCTAAATATATATCCGAACATGTATGTTAATCAAATTGATAATATTATCGATCAAATACTTGACAAACTTTATTTGGAAGGTTTGATGAAAGACGATACATTTAGATCCATTATGGAGGGAAAAAAAATAAATTTTGTGGAATACCGTGAAAAAATCAATAAATTTATTAAACAATTTATGGAAACAATAGATATTAGTAATATACAAAAATTAATTAATAACAAAGAAAATTTAATTCGTATATTAGATATTATTAAAAGGTATGTAGCCTACTATTATTTTTTATCAATCGCATATTATTACACTGGAACAATTAAAGATTTTAGAAATAATTTAATCCAATATTCTAAATTACAAGAAAGTTCAACATACACCATTAAAAATTTTTTTGACACAGAGAATAATTATCAAATAATAACATTTTTCAAAATTATCAAGGATGTATCAAATATTATCACTATGACCGAATTACAGAAAAAAACATTAAATCCATTAAGTGTTAAAGATGCTATTAATTTCCTTAATGGTTTGGGAAGAGAATACATTGATAATTATTTACTAATGATTGTCACAAGGGGTGAAGAAGAAATAGTTGAGATTAATGTTCATAATTTAATAAAAACAATAGTATTCGGTGAAATTTATCGTAACCAAGAAAGAAATGTAGTTTTTGAAATATTAAATGATATCGAGGAAAGCAAAAATGAATATACTTATATTGATATTGTTGTTTCTAATGATGATGTTACTGATTTTGATAGTTTTAGACAAATATTTTTAGGTGATACCGATACTGAAACAATGGCAAAAGATTTATATGAGCTGGTGAATGATTCATCAAAAATACCTACAATTATTACATCCGAGTCAAAAAATAATAATTTATTACAATTTTCGTTTATCACGCCAATTATTGATGATTTTATAAGATATCATCGTGACTCGGAACGTCTCGAAACAGAACTTGATAAACCATTTAATTTACCTCTAGTCAGTACAAATAATGCCAAAAATATCCAAATGGCTTTACTGTACCAACAAAGAAAAAAGAAAGAAAATACTAGGGCACAATTAATTGTTAATAAAATTGATGCCATTCAAGATTATTATTCTGATAATGTGCAAAATAATCCCGAAATTCTAAAAGATATCAAAAAATATTTTCAAAATCCTTTATCATACCGTAAAGCTGTACTCCATAACTATTTAGATGAGGTAAGAGTTCTAAATAAAATCAGAAATCAGGGTAGAAGAGCAATAGAAGGAAACGAGTATTATTTGGAATTAATACAAGCTATTCATCATGCCAATTTTAATTTTAAAGATTTCCAAAAATATGGAACGGCTGTAAATTTGTTTCTTGATAAACCAATTAATTTATTGAGATACAGTAATATTGAATTCCAAAATCAGTTAGCACACTTGGAGGTAGATATGCATACGGGTGTTAATGATACAACCATAAATTTGGTTGGATTATCATTGGGTCCATTTGCGGACGGACCAATTCAATGCATACACAAAGAAAACATGGTTGATATTCGTACTATTAAAATTAGTTATTTTAAAGATGGAAAAGTTGTAACAAAAACTACGGAAAATGGTTACAAAGCGTTTTTGAAAATATTTAAACATTTTTACATTAACACAATAAGTATTGATACCAACCGTAAATTCGAATTTTATAATGATTTTGATGAAATTGGAAAATTAAATTCCGGTATTTTTAATAAAATTATATACTGGATATACGATATTGATAAGGATGTATTTGAAATGGACACATACGAAAATCTAAAATCACAAAACTTCCAGGAAATTATTCGTTTTATGAATTCGCTCATTTACGATAAAATTATTCAATTTCTCAACAAAAAACTAGTTAAATTAATGAATGAATATCAAGATATTTCATCATTTAAAATGGAATTTTTGATTGAACTTTTTTCCAATATCAATAAATTATTTTTAAAACCAGAAGAGAAAAGAGAATTAATCATTAGACAATATTTGGAAACAAAAGAGAATGAATCGAGTAAAATTATTGAAATTGTTGATTCCGACCGAATTGAAATGCCAGAATTTGTGCCTCTTCCGAAAATTTCCGCATTCAAAATCGAAATAGATACTGTCAATCCCCTACATCCACAACAATATGTCAAATTGGAAGCATATACCAAAAATTCACAAGATAAAGGTATTCTACTAAAAATTGATGGTAAATGCGAACATGAAATTGAATGGAACGAACTTTTAAAATTAAAAAAGGATAATTTAAATAAATATAATTCGGAAGTAACACAATTTATAGAAAAATTTGCGTTGGAAACAACACAATTAGATTTTGTCTGTCGTATATGTGGCCAAATCTTACCATTGAAACAGTATGTTCAGGATGGTAGTTTCGATAATAATACTCAAAGATTTGTTACCGCATATCTTCCATTAGATGTTCCGCTTGAAGAAATAAAAGAATATTCAGGATACAAACTAACAATCCGATTTTTGGATTTATTAATTAGTCGTATTTCATTGATTACTGGTACTAATATGCTTGTTGGACCAACAACACAAATTAGACAAAAAAGAAAAGGTATTGTTAAAAATATTATTGATTTAATAACAACACACAATTCGGTTAATCTTCGTAAAAAACAGAGTGATGAGGACAGATTAGAATTTTATTCTAAAAAATTCCATATTGATAAAGATTTGGATAGCGTATATTTTTTTGAATTGGATGATAGTATTTTTAATTTTACTCCCAGTGCATCATCCACGGATACAGACATAAACCGACTCAAATACAACAATATACTTTTGTATTTCATGTTAATATTCGTTACAGAATTAAATGGTGCTCAAATAGCCATGATGTCCAACGATAAAATAGCAAATATTTATGTTTTTTTGAATTATGGATTTAAATTATTCGATGGTTTGTTAATTAAAAAAAATATTAATGATATGGAAACTATTCCCATTACTAGGTATCCGGTACTTTGTTATCTAATTTATTTAATAGCCTATTTTTTAATCAAATATAAATTATGGTATTATCCCGCCGCTAATACAAAAGCTTTTAATCTTCTTTATGAAAAAATTATTATTCATTCAATTGTTGATCTTTTCAATAGTATTTCAATAGACGGCGGACAAATGCCAAATAATTATGTTTATTTATTAACCACAAGCAAATTATATTCACAACTTAACAGCACTTTTAAAAATAGTGATATTATTAATGTATTAAAACGATCCCATGCTAAATGGAATCCACAAAAAACGCCAGATGTAATTCCAGTTGTTACCGAAGAAGATTTAATAAAAACTTATCCTATCGAAAATCCAATCCAAATAATATTACCGGCTAGGAAAATACCAGATTTTAAAATAAGTAATGGAATTAGTTATGATAAAAGATACCAATTACTTTATCAAATTACTGAAATGATAACTGATATTACAAATTGTCCTGAAGGTTCATACCATAAATGGGCAGCCAAAGGAAAAGAAATTTATTGTAAAATATGTAATGAAAATGGAAATGAAGTTTTTGGAAAGATTATTCGACTAAATGAAGCATATTACTATAATTTGGGTAAAATTGCTGAAAGAAGATGTTTAGAGGGAACATTACATGATTTCGCCGGAAAAGACGGACAATTTACTTGTACCCGATGCAAACGTAAAAAGGGTGATAAATATACTAAAAACGAGTTGGATAAACTGGCAGTCAACCTAAGCGCAATAGAAAATGAAAATATTCAAAAAAACTTGGACAGACTTGAAAAACAAAAACAGGAAACACAAAAAGAAGATGATGATCGCGCCAAATTAGTCAATAATTTAACTAGTGATTATAAAAAAGAAACTGGGGATAAACTTTACGGTCAAACTACATTTGTGACCAGCAAACTGATCCGCTTACTGGAATCATTAATTGGTGACGAAACTAATTTGGATATTGATAAATATCCGGTTTATTTGAAGGATAATGTTTATATTATTGATCATTCATATGATGGTTCACTACTTACTGAACCAATTATATTAACACAAAAAGACAACAGAATAATTTTTAAGGAAAATCACGCATTTTTCAAAACCGATGTATATTATTATACTGATAACAGAACTCAAATCGATGTATTTTATCACGCTGTTACCCTTAAATTACTTGGTTACAAAGAAAAACATAAAGATTATGTCAGAATCAATAAACCGAATACCTATCTAAAAATTAGTCCAAGTATTCAAAACCGATTACTAACCATCGGATATGAAACAAAATATATTGATATTGGCGAAATTTTTGATAAAAATAGTAAACTTATTACAGACGTAAACCAAAATTATTTCCAAATATTGGATAATTTAATACGAGATCATATTTATAGAATTAAAACGATTATTGATAAAGCTGCTTCCATATTATATAAAATTAAATATTATCAACCATCACAGGATACTGAAGCACAACAAACATTTTCACTGTCTGCCCAAACAATGGACATACTGGTTACCAAATACGCCAAAATACTAAGAGATTTCCATGTAGGAGAAAATAATACTGCTTTTGATGATTGGAATGATTTACGAGATTCTTTCATGTACCAGCCGATAAATTGGGAAGAAACAAATGTCAGACCAACAGGCAATAGGTATATTAATTCCGATCTTATTAATTATTATGATATATCAAGTAACATAATGCTTGACTATTTTATAAATGAATTGGTTACTGTTCTTGAAAGTAATCCAGAAAAAATAGCCAAAATTAATATTGCGCAAATGTATATCGAAATAATCGTTTTCATTTATAATATTTACAATGTTGATCCATATAAAAATTCGCTTGAACTCAAACGTTTCGAATATATATTGAACGGTTCAGGTGTTATGATTGATGTTCTTAGAAAAGGCCAGGGTATTTTGCAATCAAATGAATTGGAAGAAAATTTGGAAGCAGGACCAGATATTGGCGAAATTACCGAACTAACAGAAGAACAACAAGAAGAAATTGATGATCTAAAAGAGGAGGCAGAATCGTTAGATGTCGAAAATGATTATTTTGCGGAGGAGGATGAGGATTACGCACAAGAAGGCGATTACAGCGAATAAAATTTGTTGAATTACTCTTTTGATAATACTGATGTTGATGTACAATCAATATTATCAAAAAATATATTTTTAACAAGTCAAAATAAATATATTTAAATTGATGTAACACGATTGATTTTTATCTAACATTAAGATATAAAAAACAAAATGAAATTGATTTTATTTTTAATAATAGTAGCAATTATTTATTTTATCGCCAGTCAAATCAAAATGGTGCATATTGGTACTCTCCCCAAGGAGGAACGTGCCGAATTAAACAATAGATCCAAAATTAAATCTGCTTTACAAAGTTATATTCGTTGTAACGATAACCATACGGAAAAATTCGCGAATTTAGGAAAAAAACCCACATATCGTAAAGAGAAAATTGAGACTGTTCCAGAACCTAATTTTCCAAATGCAACAAAATTAATAAAAACAATCAAATCGGAATTTTTAAATAATCAATACAAATTTAATTTAGCGAGACAACCAGTAACAACAAGATATCCAAATAAAAATACTAAGCGAATTGATAATAAGTATATAAAGCATATTAAGAAAAATATTAATGCATGGAATAATATATTTACTGATGATTATTATAATATAATAAAAGTAAAAGATATTAGGTTAATTTGTATTATTGAAACAACAAATGAATTTATTATTAAAGCTAATGTTCAATTACTTTATTTGGGAAAAACATTACATATTGAATTGTCATATTATGGACAAATTGAGAAATCTGATGACTTTTTAAATGGGCAAACAGATGTATATCAATTACAATTATTAAATATTAAACCAATAACAAAATCGGAATTTGAAGTACCAGTTATAACCGCAAAATCTAACCATAATTCTTTTATGACAATGGATGAACAAATGAAATATGTTGACAAAATAAATCGATTACACCAAAATGAAACAACTTATTAACAAAGTTTATTGTGCAAAAATATTCTACTTCGTGGATCTATAAAACATTTATCTATTAATGGTATAAAATAATAGTTTTATACTTAGTTAGAACAACATGTTAATTGAAATTTCCGAAGAACTAATAAGTTGTGCCATGGTGTTAATGACTATTTTTGTCATGCCGGTACTATATTATGGTTATAAAATATTGATGCAATTTTTAAGATACAAAAGTACCGAAGCAATGATCAATCAATGTGCTGGTATATTTAAGGATAATGAAAAAACTATTACAGGTGCAGCCAGTACTGTTTTTGGATTGGTTGACAGAATGGAACAACATTACTATCAATATTGTCGCATTGGGGCTGTTGGCAGTATGGTAAAGTCTGTTATTAGTAAAATTTTTACTCCAATAACATCAGTTCTTAAAAAATATATTGGTCAAAATAGTAGTGACTCCAATTCTAATTGTTATTGTTGTTCCTATTATTCTTATCCTCTATGTCCTCCGTGTCCACCATGCCCACCATGCCCACCATGTCCACCATGCCCTTCATGCCCACTCGGTCCAGGAGGATCATGTGTCTTAAACAATTTACCCGCTTGTAGAACTCCATTTCCCGTATGTCCAATGGATTGTGGTAATTCAAACTTTCGGGTAAGAAACACATACCCATTTTATAAAAATGAAAACATCATGCCGGCACCGTTTGATTGCTGTCCAGTAAATTGTCCGTCTAAATATAATTGTGGTCCATTTGTTTGCCAAAAAGCGAGCACATGTAAGCCATCTCCATCATACAATTGTTGTAATGTAGATGAGAAATGTAGTAATAAAAATTGTGATGGTGTAAATTATTGTGATGATGATTCTGAACAATCTGATTATTTAGATAATTTTTCCAAATATTGCGACACATTTAATAAAAATATCCAGGAAGAATTATACGTAGCTAAACCTCGTGCACCATACAGTCCATGCATGTCGCCCCGTGTAACCACTAAATCTAAAAAATTAGATACCAATTTTGATTTGGATACAGCTGCAAATGATAAGTTTAATAAATTATTTTCCATGGACGAAAATGTTTATAAAATATTATGCGACATTGCAAAACAATTTGATGATCCCAATGTAAAATCCGCGGTTGATTTCGACACTATGACAAAATCAGTAGCCGCCATGGTAACAATGGTTCGTTTGTATGGTGAATTGAATTTTGATGGTAACATACTTAGTTTATTGGACACTAATTCAATTCTTGATACTACTATGTGTGGAAAACCAAACCAAAAAATAGCTGATTTGCTTAGACTGGTTTGTTTTATTAGTATGGGACCAGAAACATTTGCCACTATGTACAGTGGATCACCTAGTGATAAATGTCAAGATGTATCAGTACCCGATTCCACTGATTGTGTTCTAAATCCTTGTGTAGAATCCGATAATTCTGATTGTTCTGATAGTTTTGAAAATTCCAGTTCTTCAGAATTTTCTTCTTAAACAAAATATGTGTGAACATTTTTTTATTTTAGTATCGTTAAAATAAAAAATTGATAAATTTAATATATGATATGGCCATTTAAAGTGATTCTGCCTATTACATTTTAGTAAATAAAAATGTGCGGTATTATTTGTTTGCTGCAATATGGCAAAACTATTGATGTGACCACCGCGAAAAAATGTTTAAAAAAATTAGATCCACGTGGACCAGATAATCAATCACATACCACAATTCGCGCGAATGATATGGTTGATCTTTTTATGGGATTCACCAGATTAGCTGTGATGGATACATCGAATGCCGGATTACAGCCTTTTTATGATGAGAAAGGCAACACAATTGTTTGCAACGGTGAAATTTATAATTACAAAACATCGGCCAAACAATATGATATTGAATTGAAAACAGAATGTGATTGCGAAATTTTGCTTCCATTGTTCAACAAATTCGGGTTTGAAATCATGATTCGTGATGAATTGGATGCGGAATTTGCAATGGTTATTTATGATAGTCAACGCCAATTACTTTATGCGGCACGTGACCGATACGGAATTCGACCACTCTATTATGGATACAACGCCACAACCAAAACCATTGGTTTCGCATCGGAATTAAAAGCACTACATCCGATCATGGAATATGTGCAACAAGTTAAGCCGAACCAAATGATATGTATTGATTTACGGAAAAAACCAGAAAATATGACCGAGTGTTTTTGCCAAACAGAATATTACTCTTACAAACAATTGCTGCCATCAACAATGTTAAATTCTAAGCATGACATCGAAACACGAGTTAATTATTTATTAACAGAAGCTGTTAGAAAAAGATTATTTGCTGATATACCAATCGGATTTTTATTGTCAGGTGGATTGGATTCCAGTTTGATTGTGGCAATTGCTGCTCGTATATTGAACCCGGAAAATATTGTTTGTTTTTCGATTGGATTAGAAGGTAGTCCGGATGTCGAAGCAGCTAAAACTGTGGTTAAATATTTGGGTATTAAACAACACCATATTGTTCCATTCAGTGTGGAAGAAGGTTTAAGGGTATTACCAAATGTTATCGAATCTATTGAAACCTACGATATTACAACAATTCGAGCATCCACTCCACAATATTTGATGGCTAAATATATCAAAGAAAATACGGACATTCGTGTTCTTCTTTCAGGAGAGGGTGCCGATGAAATTAGTGCCGGTTATAAATATTTTAGGAATGCACCAGACCCTGCTCAACTTCACCAAGAAACAATTCGTCTTTTGGAAGAATTGTATATGTTTGATAATTTACGAACAGATCGAACTACTGCAGCACATGGTTTGGAGGTAAGGTGTCCCTATCTTGATTTTGATTATGTAAAATTTATTACCGAAATGAATCCCGAGCTAAAAATATACCAAACCGATTACATTGAAAAGAAAATTGTTCGTGATAGTTTTATTGGTTATTTACCAGATGATATACTTTATCGTCCAAAAGAAGCTTTTTCAGATGCAGTCAGTAGTAAAGATACTAACTGGTATCATTCGGTTGCAATGGAAGCCGAAAAAATGATAAGCAATGAAGAATTAGAAAATAATACATTTGAAATAAACAAACCAGAATCAAAAGAAGCTCTTTATTACAGGAAGATTTTCGATAGTTATTATCCGAACCGTGATAATGTTATTACCCATTATTGGATGCCCAGATTCCAAAATAGAAAAATTACTGATCCATCGGCCACCATTTTAGGTTAAATTTTTTTGATTATTTATTATTAATAATAAACAATCAAAAAAAATTGAAAAAAATAAAACCAAAGTATTAATTTTAGGGATTTAGGCTTTAGTAAAAACTTATTTGATTAAACAACAATGAAAAGACCCAATCCCTCTAAAGCTAATAATAGTAATAAAAAAAAAATTAGGGTCGAAGAAATTAATGCTATCAAAAAAATTGTGGTTAGAAATGATGATGATCCACATGTGTTTATTAATATTGATTGCGAATATGTTAAACTCGGTAAATTTATTTATAAAACAAAACCGTATGATAAAACATGGAATAAGTGCAGTGATATTATTGGTCTAACGTTAGCGCAATATAATGACGTTATTAATTATGTTTTCCAAAGAAAAATATTAGTTAGCGGTTTTCAAACAACTACTGTTCCCGAAATTGAAAAAGTATCAATTATGTTATCTAGTAATTCTACTACAAAAATAGTCGCTAATATTGATGACGTCATCTATCATATATTATCAATGCTTAGTGATCACATATTATCCACAGACCAAAATATAAATATATGTTATCAGAACATGCCAATGGAAATAGCTATTGATAGTATGGATGATAATGTTAATATTGGTAAAATTATAGAAACAACGGAAATTGATTTTAAATATTTTGACAGCAATATTATTATGTGTAATAAATGTGTTACAATAAATAATAAATCAGTTAAAGTATCTATTACCAAATGTATCAATATTAATATTGATACGAATAATATCGATGATGACGATGACAACGATGTGATGATGACAAGTAGCAATATTTTTCCATTGATCATGGATGAGAAAGCCCTTGCTATTATTGTCAAAAATACATTTGCGGATACTTTCACCAATAATGATACAAAAAAATATTCACATGATGGTTTTGAATTTACTATTAATATTAAAATTACGAATGATGATAGACAAACAAAATTTAAAAATACATATCGTTTGGATGTAAATGATACAAGACAAATATTTATTCAATCAGGTACAGATAATTTAGTTGTTACCAAGGAAAATAAAACCGCCAATAAAATATGTTTTGGTGTTAACGCGATGGCTTCACAAAAATATGATTTTAATGATTATATTTTGGTGGTTGATGATCTAACAAATTATGTTTCAGAAAATATCAAGTTCTTAACAACCAAACAAACATTTAAATATCCATTAAAATCAAAAGAGGTCAAGCTTGATATTAAATATATCAATCCAGAATCAAATAGCGAAGTAAGATATCAAAACATAGCCGACAAAACTAAAATTGTATTTGACACAAATAAAAAATCCAAATTCATATTAGTACATAACTCGGTACCAACAGAAATTGAAAAAATAACATTTAAACTAAAAAAACTATCATCCGGAAATTTTTTCGAACTATTATTTGGATCAGATGACAAAGCTCAAATTTTTGATTCAAAAAAATTAGAAAAAATTGTGAGAATGATGTTTCCAAAAAAAACTGCCAAACGACACCAGATGAAAATAAATTATAATGGTAATGATTGTATCGTAGCAGTTAAAGATATAGTGTGCAAAAATGAGCAAACAGATAAAAAAAAGTATACAACATATGGATTAATCACAGAAACTACTGAGTTCAAATTTGAAATTGCCCGTAAAAATAAATCATTCACTATTAATAATAATACACAATCAAAATTACTTGATAGTCCTTTGGAAGAATTAGAAAAATATGTTGGCGGAATTTCACCAGAACTCAAAAAAATAATCAGATCAATTTGTTTAGCAAGAGGAAAACTAAAAGAAGAATTCTTATCCCGTGGCCTAAAAGCAACAAAGGGAGTCATTTTGTATGGCGAGCCTGGTACTGGTAAAACTACATTAGCACGTAATTTAGGCAAACTATTAGGTTGTGAGGGAGAAAGATTTAGGCTGATGGCTGGACCAGAAATATTTAATAAGTGGGTTGGTGAATCAGAAGCCAATGTACGTGGTATTTTTAAGCCAGCAAAAGAAGCCTGGAAAAAACATGGGGAAAAAGCACCATTATATATGGTAGCAATTGATGAAATAGATGCAATGATTCCAGCAAGATCCGGATCAAGTGGTAATCCGGTCAGGGATTCAGTGGTGAACCAATTTTTAGCAGAAATGGATGGTTTAGAACAATTCAATAATCTAATTTGTATTGGTATAACTAATAGATTAGAACTAATTGATCCAGCAGCTATTCGTCCTGGTAGATTCGGAATTCATATTAAAATTGATACCCCCGATAAAAATGGGCGTCATAAAATCTTTGATATTCATACCAAAAAACTAAAAGAAATTGGTAAACTTGACGAAATTAATTTTGATAAATTAGTTGATCTAACCGATAAATTTACAGGTGCTGATATCGAAAGTATTGTGGAAATTGCTTCTATGTTCTCACTTGAAAGGTTAAATTTAATCGATGTTATTAACAAAGAAACAATTGAAAAACATGGTAAAATTAAACAAGAAGATTTTATCAAAGCCATTAAAGAAGTTTCGAATATAAATAAAAAATCAAATGACTATGAAAAAGTGGCTCATATTTATTCATAATAAATTTATCAAAAAAATTTGATAAATTTAGATATAAATTTGGTATAATTATGTTATAATTGTATGAAAAAATGGATAAATCTCCCGAAAAATTTAGGAATTATGACAAAGCAAATGAAAAAATAATTAATGTTTATAAATTAAATCATGAACATCAAACATTTGATTTCGCCAAAAAAAAATATTTGCAGTATTGTACACATTTTAATATACATCAAATGAGTATTTGGCAGGCACTTCAAAGGACGGATAGTATTATTGATGAGAGTGATCCCGATTTGGATGCAGCGCAAATTATACATGCTTTTCAAACAGCTGAAGCTTTAAGAAAGAGATTTCCGGATTATGATTGGTTACATTTGATTGGTTTAATACATGATTTGGGAAAAGTATTGCTACTACCAGAATTTGGTTCGAATCAGCAATGGGGAGTAGTTGGTGATACATATCCATTGGGATGCGAATTTTCTAATAAAATAGTTTATCATAAATTTTTTGAGAATAATCCCGACAAAAATAATTGTTTATACAATAGTAAATTAGGAATTTATCACGAAAATTGCGGATTGGCTAATATTACGTTTTCTTTTGGTCATGATGAATATTTGTATCAGGTTTTGGTTCATAATAAATGTACTATTCCCGAAATTGGACTTCGTATTATTCGATACCATAGTTTTTATCCATGGCATCGTGATAATGCATACACCTATTTGGAAAATGAAAATGATATTGAGATTAAAAAATGGTGCCAGATATTTAGCCAATGCGATCTCTACACTAAAGATAATAATGAACATATTAATATCGAAAAATTAGAACCATATTATCAAAAACTTATTAATAAATATTTTCCTAATCAAATACTCCAATGGTAGTACAATATTTATCAATAAATATTTCCCTAGTCAATGAATGATAGTACAATATTTATCAATAAATATTTCCCTAGTCAATGAATGATAGTACAATATTACCAAAAAATATAAAAAAATGCGTATTATAAAGTATTTTTTAATTTCAAATATTTTTTTTTGTATTTAAAATATTTTTTTTGGTAACGCGATGAACCCATTTGGATATCAGCATGTCCAATCACACTACTATTATAAATATCACTGTTAACATAAGTGGAAATATTATCCAAATTGTTTCCATAATAAAATTCTTTTATTTTGTTATCGAAAACTTTTTCATTTTCAAAAACTGCTTTTAGTTGTCCAACATTATACGCAATTTGTAATATTTTTACAAGTGGTAAATTATAGTTTTCAATTTTGGGTATTCTAAAATGTTGTATCAAAAAATGATTTGTTTCGATTTTGTTATCGAGTTTTGTACCAGCAATATCAAGTTGCGCATCACTTTGGTCCTTTGGAGATGATGTATATTTATAATTTAATGATTCGGATAAATCCTTAAAAGATTCTTTAAGATGAATATTATTTTCGTATCCTTCTAGAATATAATTGACATATTTAAGTTTGTATGGTTGCCAGAATTTTAAGCCATCACGACGTTCTGATCTAACATCAAACCCAGCTGCTATTATATCCTCCCATAAATTTTTTAAAGTTGGTGGTGCATACATATATATATATATTATAATATACTATTTTTTTTTGATAATTCATTTTGTAATATGTCAATAATATTATCATTTTTTAATTCTTTTGCTGTTAAAATAGCTTGCGGTAAAAAACTTTTACCCACTCCGCATTTTAAAAATAATTTTACCATATCATAATTATCTTTTTTGATGGCAGCAATTAATGGATAGCCATCTAACACATTAATATTAGCACCATAATCCACTAATATTTTGGTTATATTGTACTGATTTGAATTAATAGCAGTTCTGAGTGGCAACTCATATTCGCTGTGTATATCACAAGCACGTTCTTTTTCTGAATTTTTATATTTCAATAAATATCTTACAGTTTTAGAGTGTTTGTTTTCAATTGCTTCAACCAGTGGCGCTGAATTAGCCACATTAATATCGGCACCATTCACCAACAAAAATTTCACAATGTTTAAATGCCCATTTTTACAAGCTATAGTCAAAGCAATGCCATTCGATGCATTAAAATCGGTTGGTTCAGATAATATTTTTTTAACTAAATCATTTTTGCCATAAAATGATGCCCATTCCAAAGCATAATTTAACGCCATTTTTCCGGAATACTTCAAAAAATACTCCAAATTATCAAATTTACCTTCAGATAATTCTTTTTCAATTTTCCTAATTTTGATGAATGCTTCTTTGGTTAACGCTATTTTTTTATCATCCATTTGAACTATTTTAAATTTATATAGTATGGTATACAGCGTGTATAATATATAAATTTAAATTTTCAATTTATTTTCAAAATATGTATACTACCTACCAATAATTAATTTTTTTTTGTTCGTTAGTACAACAACAATAATTAATAATTAGTTATTGAAAACATTTGTGATTATTATAATAATATAAAAATAATGAATTTTTAATTAACCAATTAAAATAATATGTTTTCAAAAAATAGAGATATAGTATGGTAGATCACAATATTATTCCAATTATAATTATTGCCATTGTGGTAATTGTTGCGCTTTGGTTTTTGTCACAAAATCCATTGGTTACAACTAGTAATTCTTTACCACAAACAACCGAAGGATACCATCCTTATGGATACGGATATAGATATCGTCCATATGGATACAGATACCCACACAGACCTTATGTTCCGTATAGACCTTATTATCCGTATCCATATCGTGTTTATTAAATAAATTTCATTAATACATCACATTATAATACATTTCATTAAATATATTATAATTAAGAATTATTAACGACGCCACCATTATTAACAACATTTAAATTTTTGGCGTCAGGATTTATATCGTCAGGACTAAATCCCGGAATATTTGCGGGATCGGTAACCTGTTGAATTATCCAGAAATCATCCGATAATTTTGCATCAGCAGTGTATTTATACGGCATATAAAAATATCCATTAAGACCCCAGTTTGGTCCCCATGAATTTTTAACAATGAAACACTGTTTATCATCATCATAACCAACAGCGCAAACAGCATGTCCACCCAATACCTTCTCATTCTTTTTTGGCATTGGTACCATACCTGTTTTGGCAACTTCACTAGTTTCAAAACTTTGGTACACTGTAAATCCAAAAACGAATGGAAATCCACTACCCAGAGCACGTTTGAGATGTTCAATACGACTATCTATTGTTTTATCATTATCAAAATCAATTGCGGCATACTTAACGGATTTCGCTAGTTTGGCCTCGTCGTAAATTTTCTTTGGTGGTTTTTGGGTAAATTTTAACAGATCATATATCCAATGGTGTTCATCACAAACTCCATACTTATTAATACTTTTAATACCATCTCTGATTTCAGCACCAGCATCCTGATCAACAGTTCCTTCCATCATTCTTTCATTATAATAAATAAATAGTCTTGATGGAAGAAATACTTCTTTATTGGTTTGCTTAATTTCATCAAATGCGTAAGCAAACGCTATGGCATTAGCGGTACAGCTTCCCAGTGATCCCTGGTCAATATCAGATAATGCTTGCGGTAATGATACTATTTTTCTTAAATCAAAAACTGGGGAATCATTATTTGTATTTATTTTTCTCAACAATCTAAAAGCCATAACATGTTCGTCAGTAAAGCAAATTAATTCATCTCTTGAATCAATTTTACTCCTAATATAACCATAATTTCTATTCTCCATATTGTTTCTAACATATTAATATATTGTACTATTTATATCGGCTCAATATATATATATGTATTTTTATGATGAGCATGATAAAACTATTTTGGCAGATTTTTGTGGAATTTTATCATAATCCGAACCATGATACTTTCCGCTGACATCATATGGATCCCGTAAAACATCAAGCAAACGTTTAACCTCGGTAAAATCGCCATTTTCTGCCTTTTCTATCGCTCTTTGTGCTAAATGATTTCTCAAAATATATCTTGGATTGTTACTATTCATCATCTGAATTCGTTCATTTGGATTACATGGATTTTGTATTAACTGTGATTCTTTTTCTATTCTTTTTTTGTATAAATTAAACCATGAAATCCATTTATTTCTGTTTGAAATAATTTGATCCGGAGATTTTATTTGTGTTTGGCTGAGAATATATTCTAATACAGGTTGTTTTTCAATGTTGTTAAATATTTGGAATTGGGATAAACTTCTAAAAATATTGGTGTAATCTCCCGATGAAATATGCATTGTATCTAATAACTGTTGAACTAATAATTCATCCTCTGGAAATTTATAAAATAAACCTAATTTTTTCCTCATTTTGTCCATGTATAAATTTTTGTACCAAACACAAAAATTTTCCAAAATTTTATTTAATTTTGATTGAATTGTTGGTACACTATAACTAATTGATTGGAATAATTTTTCTAAATTCCATTTACAAACAGCTGCCTGATTTTTATATTTATAGCGTCCCGTATCAGAATCAGAAGTGTTACTAATAAAATCGGGATCATAATTATCCATAAATCCAAATGGTCCGTAATCCATGGTGTAACCAATGATACTCATATTATCAGTATTTAAAACACCATGCGTAAATCCGCAACATTGCCATAAAGCCACCAAATTAGCAGTTCTTTTTGTTAACTCTTCAACAAAAGCAATTACACGATTTTCAAATGATGGATTACTATTGTATATGTTTGGATATTGGTGCAAAATAACATAATCAAGGAGTTTTCTAATAATTTCTTTGTTTCCATAACTTGGACCACCACGATCAGAAATCTGGAACGAACCAAAACGAATAAAAGTAGGCGCAACTCTTGATAAAACAGTGGCTCTTTCTCGCGTGATGTTACCATTATACTTAATATCTCTATCAACATAGGTATCTGATGTTATAATTGTAACTGCTCTAGTTGTTGGGATTTCGAGATGATACATCGCTTCACTACAAAGAAATTCTCTTATTGATGATCTTAATACAGCTCTACCATCACCTTTTCTGGAATACGGTGTTTTTCCACTACCTTTTAATTGTAACTCATATCGTTCTCCACGATTATTTATAATTTCTCCAAGTAAATGTGCTCGGCCATCACCTAGTTGGCCCGAAAAATGTCCAAACTGGTGTCCACAATAACAATGGGCAACTGGTTGACTCCCAGGTAATATTTTGTTTCCACAAAAATAATGACTAAATAGTGGTTTTGTTATTTCATGCTGATCCAAATCTAATAATGCCAAAGCTTCAGCTGAGTAATGAACCAATCTAGGATTAGTAATTGGAGTAGGATAAGAAATTGAAAAACATGCCGGAACGGTTCTAACATAATTTTCTTTAATCGGATCCAAAGGTAATGTTTTAATAGCAGTGTTAATAAATTTTAATTTATCCATTTTTATATACCAAAACAAAAGTTTTATTATTTATTTTTTGAACGTTTCTTTTATTGTGGGAGTAATTTTTCATGAATATATGTATATTTATGAAAAATTGTTCTATTATCCAATTTATACTGTTAACATTTTTTTGTTTTTGGATATTTTGTTTTTGGAACCATAATTTCTCAATTCTTTCATGACACCATTAACGAAATAATCAATATGTATAATATCACGGCGACCATGTATTAAATTATATTCTGCCTCTGAAGCACATTGAATTATTCTAGCGTTTATTTCGTCGTTGTTAATTTTATTGATTAATTTTGTCATTAATGTTGTTATAATTTCAGATCCCTTGATATTAGTAATCAATATGTTGTATATATTAGTTCTGATTTCGTCATCAAATATTTTAACAACAGTTGTTTTATCCCTAATACTCAAAATTAGATCAACAACTGTATCAAAAACTTCATCCAATGTAATTGTTGTATTAATATCGAGTCTTTTACAATCGAGAATCCAAATCGCTTTTTTAAGATTATTATCGCAATTATTTAAAATAAATTTCATATTTTTTGCATCTAATTTAATATTTTCCATCAAAGAAATATAGGAAATAACATTATAAATATTATCGATGGATGGTGATGGAACACAAAATGTTCTGCATCTACTTCTAAGAGGATCAGATATTTTTGATAAATTGTTACAATGCATAACAAAACGACATGTCTTGGCATAATGTTCCATGGTTCTTCTTAAGGCAGATTGCGAATTATTTGCCAAATTTTCAATGTTATAAATAAAAATAGTTTTAAATTTTCGCTTGGTTTTAAATATATCAAAAGATTTGTGCATCGCAAATTTTTTTATAATTTCTTGTAAAATATATTTATCATGATTGGTATTTGTCGGTTCAATAATAATATGATAATTGCTTTGCATAATTTCTATTTCTTTTTTAGTTGATGCACCGTTAATATTATATTTTATTTTACTTAAAATATTAACATCCGTATCATACAATGCTTCCAAGAAAAATTTAGCTAATGTTTTCTTTCCTCCTCCCGGCGGACCAGAAATAATAATATGTGGTATGTCTTCATTTGATGCCATATGCATCAGTTGTTCAAAAATTTCTTTATTAAAAATGAAATCCTTAACATTTTTTGGACGATATTTCTCAAATAAAAACATATTCAAACACTAATGATAATATATAGTATTGGCTTTATGTATCGAATATTTTTTTATTAATTCAATTTTTATTTATACATTTAATTCCGGTTTTTGTAAAAAAATAAAGGTGATTATTATTTTTTTCAATATTATTGGGATCGTTATTTGGATAATAATTATTTATTTTTTTTATGCTGACATTGATGTAATCAATAAATTCATCAATTTCTGATTTTCTTTTGTGTTCATCATTGTTATTATTTTTAGGAACTTTTGTAACATTTGGACTAACCATAAATGAATGCTTTTTTTTATTTAATGAAATTTTTTGGTTTGCCATTCAATGTATATATATTCCAAAATAATTTTTATTTAATCAAACTAATCATTTCGTCGTTCAGTCTTATTTTGTTCATCAATGATTCATATGTCGCATTTTTACCAAAAACATAGTTGGATGATAAAAAATCAAACACAATATTAATAGTTTTAATGTTACTTGTTTGCTCAATATAATTTGATATTAAATTTTTGTTTTCGTGATTTAAATAATTTAATAATTGGTGACACATTTGTTTGACAATTGAAATTCTTTCGTTCATTATTTTATCTTTTTTCAAAAAATTATCAATATCTTCAATAGTTACACCATCTTTTAGGATATTTATTGTGTCATTATTTTGCGTAACATTATTTTTTTATTGGTTCAATTATTTTTAAATCATCAATATAATGCATTTGGGACGGCAATAAAAAATATTGATTAATATTGTTAATGGTAACGGTATTATCGTTACCAATAATACCACTATTATTATTATTATTGTTATTATTATTAATTATATCCGTATGCATTTTCTTTTTGTGCCTATTCATTGAATCTTTTCTACTGTATTGTTTATGACAATATTGGCATTTCAAATTTGGATTTCCTTTATGGCAAGGGTTTTTTCTTTTTAAATGTCGAATAAAATTGGATTTTTTATCAAATACTTTGTAACAATGTCGACATTTTAAACTCGAATCTCCGTTATTGGTGGGTATGGTTCCTTTTAAATATTCGGTGTGATTATATTTTTTAATTAAATTATTTGCACATTTATAAGATGTCATTTTCTTTACTGTATCTAATATTAATTATATTTGATAAGTAAAAAATATCTTATAAAAATTTGGATATTCACAGTTTTCGGAATATTAATTCCTTGCGAACATTTATAC
>Ga0335394_10000249_pt1 | contig 54965 bp, 44 predicted proteins | sample MAT03_FD_205741 | JGI IMG/M metagenome (GOLD analysis project Ga0335394, IMG submission 205741) | Freshwater microbial communities from Lake Fryxell liftoff mats and glacier meltwater in Antarctica - MAT-03 (spades assembly) (version 2) ... | reverse complement strand
CGCCTTTGCGTCGATGACGGGCGCCAGCGGCGGCAGATCGACAATCACGTAGTTGTAAGTCTGCCGCGCCGCCGTGAGCAGTTGGGCCATTTTGCTCGACCCGATCAGATCGGTCTTCTGCGCCGCGCCTCCCTTGCCCGCCGCCGGCAGGAACTTCAGCCGCCGCTCCTCGTCGGTGTGGATCAGGTCGTTGATCGGCACATTGTCGACCAGGAATTCAAAGAGGCCGCCTTCCGCCTCGGGGGTCACCTCGCGCGTCAATGTGGGGCTTCTCAAGTCCGCGTCGATGACCAGCACGGAGCTGCCGGACGCCGCAATCAGTTCGGCTATGTTCATCGCCGTCGTCGACTTGCCTTCGCCGGGCATGGACGAAACCACGCCGATGACACGCATCCCGTTGTCGGCCGGCGCAAAATCGATGGCGAGCTTCACCGACCTGAGCGTCTCGGCGAAACGCGACAGCGGTGCCCTTACCACGTGCTGGAACACGCCTAGATCGCGCGCGAGAACGCGCGCGTCCTGCTTGCGCGAGGGCATCGGACGCCGCGCCTGGGAGGGCGCCAGCTTGGGCAGGACGCCCAGGCACGGCACGCCGAGAATGCGTTCGATCTGGGCCGGCGTCCGGAACGTCTTGTCGGCAAGCTCCCGCCCGAGCGCGAGCATGAGGCCGAGCGCGAGCCCGCCCAGCCCGGCGAGCGCCATCGTGATAACCGACTTGGGCGAGGACTTCTTTTGCGCGGGCGTCGCCTGGGTCAGGACGCGCGCATCGGTGATCGGGAACGATTGCTGCTGAAGCGCGGACTTGTAACGGTCGAGGAAGCTCTCGTAGAGGTTCTGGTCGGCCTCCGCATTGCGCTCCAGTTCACGCAGACGCACACGTGCCTCCGCGATGTCCGAGGAGCGGGTCGCCGAGGTCTCGAGCTGTTGTGACAGGTCGGCCTCCTGCTTGAGCGCGACTTCCAGGTCGCTCTTGTAGACCTGCGCGATGCGGCCAAGCTCCTTGAGGATCAGCCCGTTGATGTCCTCCATCTGGCGGCGCGCCTTCTGGGCCGCTTCATGCTCGGCGCCGTAGCGGCGCGAGATGTCGGCCTCCTGCTGGGCGATTCGCGAATACTGCTGGCGCATTTCGTTGATGACGCTGCTGGCCAGCGAATCCACAACGGAGGCATTGGGATTGCCCGACGCGATCATCTGAGCGATCTGGTCATAGCGGGCGCGCCGCGTCGCCGTCTCCTTCTGCGCCTCGACCATGCGGGCGGAAAGATCGCTCAACTGGGCGTCGGACAGGAGCTGGCCGTTGCCGGCATTGGTGTCGATGATGCCGTTCTCGCGCTTGTATTGCTCGACCAGTTGATCGGAAGCGACGGCCTTCTCGCGCAGTTCGGCGAGCCGCCCCTCGAGCCAGGTCGACGCACGCCGCACCGATTCGTAGCGAGCGTCGAGTTTCTCTTCGAGATACGCGTTCGAGACGGCGTTGGCGACGTCGGCGGCCCGCTGTTTGTCTTCCGACGTAAATCCGATGGCGATGACAAAAGTGTCTGCGACGCGATCGACGGAGAGCCGTTTCCCGAACTCCTCCACAACGCCGCGGGGCACGCCGGCTTCTTCGACTGCGGCGGGCGGCGGGCCAAGCCTTACCATCGACCGGATGATGCCAAGGCCGCGCTGTGCGAGTTGCGCGATCATGTTCTGCGGCCGCATGAATTCATCGGCATCCTTGATGCCGATCTGGTTGATGACGGCGAGAGCGATCTTTTCCGACTTGATGATCTCGAGCTGGCTGTTGACGTCGACATCGCTCAGGCTCGGCGGCATACCCGACGCGTTGGAGTCGTTGCCCCCTATGATCTGGGCGTTTTCGACATCCAGATAGACGAGGGCGGTGGAGTCGAACATCGGCTTGGTGGTGACCAGGTAGCCCAATCCGACGGCCAGCATCGCCGCCAGGGTGGCCCCAATCAGCAGCGCGCGCCGTCTCAGGATGGCTACGACGTTGTCTAAGCTGAGAATGCCTGACTCGGCTTCAGCCTGCGGGTGTGGCGGGGGCGATTCCGCGTGCCAGTTTTTCTGGAGCTGCACGAGCATTGGGCCGCATTTCCTATATTGCGCTGCACCAAGACTCTCGAATCCGTGACTTGGATCATTGTTCCTAAAACGCCGACCACCGGCGCCAAGTCACTGTATTCAAAAGTTTATCTTAGTTGCATCCTATTACCCGCGCCCCATAAGGCCAAGTTAGCAGAGTTTTGCTGCGGTGCAAGGGAGAGGTCCATGCCCTATCCCGCAGCCGCGTTTTCATCTTTGGCCGCTTGCCCGAGCGCTCGGCGTCGGGGTCCATGTCTGGAAGCGGTCGCCGCGTACCGACCTCCAGATGCCCCATGACGTTCCGGCGAAGGAAAGCAGCATCGCAAGCATCTTCTGGGCAGGCCCGAACCGCGCCGCGAGAAGGCCCGCGAAAGCGGCCGCCAGTATTGCCACCGTGACCAGGACCGTCGACGCCGCAAAGATCGTCATCATAGCAATCAGGAAGAAGATTCCTGCCAGAAGCAGGTTGTATCCGATCAGCCATTTGAGCAGCCTGTGCGACACGTAGCAGTATGCCAGCGCGGGCTTTGGCCAGATCTGCGGCCAGATAAGACGATGGACGTTGAACGCCTGGCAGGCGATCCTGATCTTGCGACGGAACTCGTCATAGGTGCTGGTCGCGGATTTTTCGAAAGCCAGCGCGGTGGGCGCCCGCACGACGCGCTCTCCGTCGATCAGCACCATCATCGAAACGTAGAAGTCGTCGATGATGTCATCCGGAACGACGTGATGCGACGCGCGCCTGATCGCGAACAGCGAGCCGTCGGCGCCGATAACGCTGAAGGCGTCACTCTCCAACTGCTTGATGGCCTCTTCGATGCGCCAATAGAGAGAGCCCGAACTGCTCATCGCACTCTCGTCGGGATTCGAATAGACGAGATGCCCACAGACGCAGCCGACGGACTGGTCGGAGAACCACGGCGCGAGTTCCAGCAGGGCATTTTTGTCGAGTTCCACATTCGCGTCCGTAAACACCACGATGTCGGCGGAGCATTTGTCGACCAGCACGTTCATGCCGTGGGATTTGCCGCGCCTGACCTCGCCGGCCACCACATTGATGCGGTCGGTGAACGGTTGGAGCCGCTCGCGTGTCCCGTCGCCCGCGCCATCCACATAGACGAACAATTCGCAGTTCGGAACGGTGTCGGCCAGCGCGATCATGTTGCGCGCTTTTTCGGCGATGGTGCGTTCCTCGTTGTAGGCGCAGACACAGATGGCAAACGACGGCAGCGGCTCAGGAACAACCGGTGGTTGTCGCTTTTGCCGAAACGGCAACAGGGACAGTGGATAGGTCATGAAAGGGTGGATGCTGAGCAGCAGGAATACGCCGAAAAGACCGATGCAGAGCCAGAATATCACTGTGCGGGGACCCTCACGACAATCGCCCAGCCTACCCCGCCACTAAGATTCCTGTGTTGACGCATACGCCGGTCTCACTCCGCTCGAAAGCGCCGCCGGCCAGCCCGTGCAAGACCTGCCCAGCAGGCAGGCGGGATACCGCAGCCGCTAATGGGCCGCGAAACCGGCACGTTGTCAACGCTGGCGCCGCCAAAGACCTAGGCGGCTTCCAGCAAGTCGAGACCATCCGAGAACCCGAACAACCCCCGCTTGCGGATGAAAAGCGCGGGCAAATCATGACGCTACAGGCCGCTTTGACTGAAACAGCGAGGTTCGGTCTCCTGCGGCATTTTGGACGCGCCCCAAAAAAACCCCACTCCGGACATTCCACCGACGCAATGCGTTCGCTATTCTTTCCGTGCTGGACTTTGCACTTTGGGATTGGGGTGGATCGCCGACGCGGTTTTTTTCGCGTCAACCGCCAACCGGAACGGTAAGACACCGTTCGGACCAAAGAAGCAGGACGATGGCAAACAACGAAAGACTTGTTTTCGCCGCTCCCCTCACTTCAACCGATCTTCCCGTTTCAGGCGCACCAACGACCTGGAGCCAGTCCGACGATCCCGGAAGCACCGTCAATGGCACTGGCGGAAACGATCAGCTTGCCGGCGGCGCGCCCGATATCACGCTGATCGGCGGTGCTGGCGACGACACCTACATCGTTTGGGACCACACCAACATCGTGGTCGAAAGTGCCGGCGCGGGTATCGATACGATCACGACCTATGGTCTGCATGGCTACTCGCTCGCGTCATCGCCGAATGTCGAGAACCTCACTCTTCTGGGCGGTGATCGCTCATCCGCCCGCGGCAACGACCTTGCCAACCTGATCACCGGCAACGATGTGAACAACCTGATCGACGGAGGTCGCGGCGACGATCATCTGATCGGCGGCGGCGGACAGGACACGTTCGTTGTCAGGCATGGGCAAGGCTCCGATGCGATCATCGACTTCGAGAGCGGCAAGTCCGGCGACACCGTGGCGCTGGACGGCTTCGACTTCGATGGTTTTGCAGATGTCGCCGCGTCGATGCGGCAGGTCGGCTCCGATACGGTCCTGGACCTTGGCGATGGGTCGTCGTTGACCTTCCGCGATACGCAGGCAACCTCACTCACTGCCGAAAATTTTTCGTTGAGCGTTGATACCGGTTCCCTGACGCGGACGTTTTTCGACGATTTCGACAGCTTCGAGCGTTTTTCGGACGGCGAAGGCACGTGGCGAACACGCTTCGAATGGTGGGGCGACGGGGCGTTCACGCTGTCGCAGAACGGCGAGCAGCAGATTTATGTCGATCAGGATTTCAAAGGGCTGACGGGCCAGGAAGAGGCCGATCCCCTCGGCTACAATCCCTTCACGATCGAGAATGGCAATCTCGTTATTACCGCTGAGGCGATCGACGACCCGGGTTCTGCGACAGGCGCCTTCGAGTTTACGTCCGGCATGATTTCCAGCCAGTCTTCCTTCTGGCAGACCTACGGCTATTTCGAGATCGCCGCCGAGCTTCCTGAGGGCGCCGGCGCATGGCCGGCATTCTGGCTGCTGCCGGTGGACAACAGTTGGCCGCCCGAGATCGACATCCTGGAAGCGTTTGGCGACCAGCCCAGCCAGGTGCACTCGGCCGTGATCGGTTCGAGCGGCACCGCGGAGGCTTGGTCGCAGGTCGACACTTCGGGAGGCACGCACACATACGGCGTGCTCTGGACTCCCTACGAGATCACCTTCTACGTCGACGGGGTGGAGACGATGTCGACGCCGACGACGAGCGAATTGCATGATCCTATGTACATGCTGGCCAACCTCGCCATCGGCGGTCCCTGGGCTGGCGACGCGGATCCTTCGTTGAGCGCCGACTTCAAGATCGACAGCATCGCGGTCTACCAGTTGCCGGAGTACACGCTGGAACATTACGCGCTGCAAGAGACAGCCGCCAATACGCGCTATTTCCAGGGAACCAACGGCAATGACACCGTGCACGGAAGCAACGCCAACGACGTGATCAACGGTCGCCTTGGCACGGACACGCTGATCGGCGGTGGCGGCGACGACTCATATATCGTCAACTCCAACTCCACGGTCGTCGTCGAGGCTTTCGACGGCGGCATCGACGAGGTCCGGTCCTCCATGGGTTTCGCGCTGCCGGATCACGTCGAGAACCTCTATCTGGTCGGCAACAACGGCTCAAAGGATGCAGCGGGCAACGCGCTTCCGAACATCATTGTCGGCAACGGTGGCAACAACGTCATAACCGGCGGTCACGCCAACGACATCCTGACCGGCGGCGGCGGCGCGGATACCTTCGTTTTCGAGCGCGGCGACGGGTCCGACATCATCACCGACTTCCAGGCGGGGACCGATGGCCGTGATGTCGTGCGGCTGGACGACTACGGCTTCTCGACGTTCGCCGACGTGCGCACGGCGATGACGGAGGTCGGCGACGATACGCATCTCGCACTGAGCAGCTTCGAGACGCTCGTCTTCCGCGACCGGCAGGTTTCGGACTTTGTCGAAGACGATTTTCTCCTGCCCGAGATACCCCCGGAGAGCCAGGTGTGGATCAGAGCCAACATCGGCACCGCGTCGGCCGACACGATGCTGGGCAGCGCTTCCAACGAGCGGTTCGAAGGCAAGGGAAACGCGGATGTCTTCAAGGGCGGCGTGGGCGACGACACCTATCTCGTGGATAACGACGAACAGCACATCGTCGAGCGTACGCGCGAAGGCATCGACACCATCGAATCCTACATCTCGTATGCGCTGCCGGACAATGTCGAGAACCTGACATTGCTCACGGCCGGCACCGTCGGCACCGGCAATGATCTTGCGAACCGCATCATCGGATCGTCGGGAACCGACGTGCTGAACGGCAAGGAGGGCAACGACTATCTCGTGGGCGGAAGTGGTGACGACGTGTTCGTTTTCGAGATCGGCATGGGATCGGACACGGTGGCCGACTTCAACTCCGCTGCCGGCGAGGCCGACACCCTTCGTTTCGTCGGCTACGGTGACGGCGCATATCTGTCTAACGACGGCGACGATTGGAGCATCCACTACAGCGGCGGAGTGGACACCTTCCATCTGGCTGGGGTGACCTCGCTGTCGCAGGGCGATTATGTTTTTGCGTGAGCCCTCTATTCATCCTGCACGGAGACCCGCAACCTTTCGCAACCGCACGAGCGGTGCCGGCTCCCGGTTTGATGCCCGCGCGCGAAAAATAGAATGCACTGGCAGGCGTCTTCAACGTCACACATCCAAGACTACATTGCGCCGCAATATTCTAATATTTTCTAGCAGTTGTCCAGCACAGCGCAGCGCTACTGTTCAGACATTTTATTGACAACTATCAATCTAATTATAATACATACAAATACATCAAGTTTGCTGCGTCGCAGCATTTCAGCTTAAAAAGTAGTATATTTGTCGCATTTTCGATCACATTTGATACAACTACAGGTATGTCGAGATAATGGGGTTGGAAAATACCCACTTGATCGGGCGTTCGAACGATGATTTAAGTCTAGTGTTCGCGAAGGGGTGCTGCTGGGGTGGTCGCGTGCGGATAGCGTTGATGGAGACGTCCGATGCTAAAAGCCGAAAGTTCCCTGGAGACTCGAGGTCCGTCTAACGTCGAGTTGGTCGACGCCGGGTCGGCGAAATCTCATACCGGCGGAACACTCAAGAGAGTCCTCGATATTGCCATCGCGACAGCAGGCATAACCGTGCTGTGGCCGCTGATGCTGATGGTTGCGCTTGCCATCCGGTGGACAGACCCAGGCCCGGTGATCTTCGGCCATGAGCGGATCGGTCTCAACGGACGGCGTTTCAAATGCCTCAAGTTCCGGTCGATGATCGTCAACTCGGAGGCGGTTCTCAGGGAGCTTCTGGACCGCGACGCCGCGGCCGCGGCCGAGTGGGCGCAGTCGCAGAAGCTCAGATCCGATCCGCGCGTCACCAAACTCGGAAGGATGCTCCGGGAAACCAGTCTCGACGAGTTGCCGCAGCTCTGGAACGTTCTCAAGGGCGAGATGAGCATCGTCGGGCCGCGCCCGATCGTATCGTCGGAAGTGCGCCGCTACGGAAACCACTTCAAGGCATATGCGGCGACGAAGCCGGGAATCACCGGATTGTGGCAGGTTACAGGCCGCAGCGACTGCAGCTACGATGAGCGTGTCTCGCTCGATGTCGCCTATGTCGAAAACTGGTCGATCCTGCGCGACGTCTGGATCATTGCCAAGACCGTCGTCGTGGTTTTCGGACGCAAGGGGAGCTACTGACCCTACGGCTTTCCGTGCAATGTCGGCTTCTTGCCAATTCGGATATCCTCGGCAGAAGGGCGGCTATCCGACTTCCCCTCAGGCAATTTCTCGGACCACCATTTCCCGACCACGAGCATGGTTAGGAAATAGGCGCTTTCAATCACCAGAAGCGGCAGAAGCGCCGATACCAGGATGGAGTTCACGCCGCCGCCAACAGCAGCGAACGCGCCTACAACAGCCGGAACCATCGCGATGACGCCGACAGCAACAGCCGAGAGCCGAATCAGCCCGCAGCCAACGCCGACAGCCAGATATAGCAAAGCAATCATGCCGGTCATCGGTGCCCCTTCCGTTGAACCGTGCTTTACACGCCAGCGATTACGTTTCGCTGAAACAGAGCCGCCTGAAGCAAAGCGACCCTCATCTTCGTAGCAGTAGGGTGAATAAAAGCCAACACGTTGTCTTTAGATCCCCATTTCGAAGCTTTTCATCCAGCAGGAAGCCCGATGCCTGAAAGGAATTCACGATGGTGATACGATCCTCCCCTGACGCGGGTTTCGATGCGCCGCTGTTTTCCATTGTCATGGTTACCTTCGCGCGCGACCACCTCGTTCCGCGGACAATCGCGCAGGCAGCCAGGGTAGCGGGCTCGCGCCTGGCCGAGGTCGAGTTCATACTTGTCGACAACAATGTTGACGACATCGACCGATCGTCCTTCCTCGCGCCGTTTTCGCGGTGGCGGTATGTGAAGCTCGGCTTCAACAAGGGCGTGTCGGCGCGCAACGACGGCGCCAACACCGCGCTCGGGACCTACATGATCTTTGTCGACGACGACGCATTCCTCAATCCGGAAGGCGTACTCGACCGCTACGAGCAGGCCTTCGCCGACAACCCAAACGCGGCGATCGTGACGGCGCGCCACATCGATCATGCGACCGGGGATACGCCCCGCGCTTCGTTCCCCCATACCGACAAATCGCTGCCAAAGGACCGCCCCTTCAAGACCTTCCGTTTCCAGGGCAATGGCTTCGCGCTGCGCCGCAGCGTGTTCGACAAGGTGGGACCGATGTCGGAGGAGTTCTTTTATGGGCTGGAGGAGATCGACTATGCCTACCGTATCGTCGACGCCGGTTACGAGATCTACTACGAGCCGGCCTGCTGGGTTGTCGAGCACAACGATCCCGGCGGACGCAGGCCGCGCAAGGATGTCGAGGAGATGCGGCTGACGAACAAGCTGATCATCTCCTTCAAATATCTGCCGGCGGTCTACCTCCCGCTGAACTTCCTGATGTTCTCCGCATATGTGTTCTACCTCAACCGGGGACGCATCAATGTCTTCCGGTCCTTCGGCAATTTCCTGAAATGGGCGCGCGAGCACGGCAACCGGCGCAAGCCGCTCGGCCGCCCGGCAATCGCCTACATCGAAAGCTGCGGCGGCGCGGTGTGGAAATGACCGGCATTGGCAGGTTGAGGTTTGTGTCCGCAGCCACGATGCTCGCAACCCTTCTCTTCGCCGGCGCCGCGCAGGCGACGGAGATCGGCGCCTATCGTGGACCCGGCTGCGACGGCCGCGAGAAGATGCATGTTTTCGAGGTTTTCGTCGGCCGCAAGGTCGAGCGCACGGTCGACGCGCTCAACCAGGAAAGCTGGGCCGAGATGAAATCCAGCATCCCCTGGATCACCAAATGCTGGCGCGGTTCGGACATCGAGCTCACCCTCTCCGTTCCAATGCTGCCGAAGGACGGCGAAGGCACGCTGGCCGAAGGAGCCGCCGGGGCCTACGACGCGATCTTCATCATGACTGCGCGCGCGCTGATCCAGAACGGCCATGCCGACGCCGTCATCCGCATCGGCTGGGAATTCAACGGCGACTGGATGCCGTGGACAGCGATGCACGATCCTGGAAGCTACAAGGCCTACTTCCGCCGCATCGTCGGCATCATGCGCGATGCCCCTGGCCAGAAGTTCAAGTTCGAATGGTGTCCCAACCACGGACGCAAGGCGATGGACCCGACCCATGCCTGGCCCGGCGACGACGTGGTCGACATCATCGGCATGGATGTCTACGCGGAAACGTGGGGCGTGGAGAACAAGAGCCCACAGGAGCGTTTCCAATATTACCTCGACCAGCCGTTCGGCCTGAAATGGCACCGCGATTTCGCGCGCCAACACGGCAAGCCGATTTCCTATCCCGAATGGGGCGCCGGAACGCGCCCGGACGGCCACGGAGTCGGCGACGACCCGGTGTTCATTGAGGGCATGGCCGACTGGTTCAAGGAGGCTGAGCCGCTCTACCAGAGTTACTGGGACGTACAGGCGTGGGACTACAACGCCCAGATGTCCAACGAACAGTTCCCGGAAGCCTCAGCCATGTTCAAGCGCCGTTTCGGCGCGGACGGCTGACGTTTCGCGGCCACGCTTGCGCATGAAGACGAAGAGCGACTGCGCGAAAATCCTCGGCGTCAACGCCATGTAAGCGAGCCACATGCGTGCGACCAGCGCGCTGCCGAAGTTGTAGGATGGCTGGGCGTTGTAGCCGAAGCTGAAATTCTCGAAGCGGCTCTCGGCAAACTGACGCCGGATATCGCCGAGCGTATTCATCTTGTAGACGGTCGGGAAGACGTCATTGTCGGCGCGTCCGGCCGGCTGCGCCCTTTTCAGGATCTTGGCATGAAGCGCGTTCGGAACGAGCCGTGCGCCGATGCCGACGTAACCCCATTTGTTTGGAGTCCACGCGCAGTACCAGCCGCCGGGCTTCAGCACGCGTTCGAGTTCGGACACGAAGGAGGCGGGATCGTCGACATGCTCAAGCACGGCGTAGCTGTAGATGAGATCGGCGCTGCCGGTTTCGAGCGGCAGCCTGCCGCCAGGCGTGATGACATGCGCCTCGTCCATCGCATCGTTTGTCAGCACTTCCGTATCCACGTCGACCCCGATGATCTTGGCGCAACGCCCCCTGAGCGTCGAGATCGCATTCAGGTGCGGACCGAATTCGGGAAACCTGTTGCGGCCGGCGCCTAGGTCGAGGACGGTGTCCGTCGGCCTGACGAGTTCGTTCACCATCGAGAAAAAGAGGAGCCTGTCCTGACGATGCAGAAATCGAACCACCCGCCGTTCCGGGAACAGGCGGACCATGGGGTCCACGCGCGCAGCCATCCTCTCCTCCAGGTTCCGCGCCCCCGATGGCATTAACGCATTGGCCCTTCCACCCAGTCAACCGCAAATGGACACGCTTGGCCTTGGGCAGGCGGGCTACGACAGAAGTTCGGTCCGCATTTCGACCGCATCGACACCGGACGGGGGCGAGAAAATCAGCTCGTGGGCGGGTTCTTCTATGCGGTAGTAGCGCGACCAATATGATGAGCCCATCTCGAGCCTGGCATCAGCCGACCAGGTCAGTCGCGCGGCATGAGGCCCAAGGCAAAACAGGATGGCCTCGCCCGCGCGTTCGATCTCCCATTCGCCGGGCACGAGGAAGCGGCTCCGACGCTTCCCGTTGCCCGTCCATCGATCCCGGATGGTCAGAATTGACCCATCAAGTTCGGTCGTTCTTGAAACTCCGTACGAGGAGAACTGCAGGCTGCCCTCGCTGCGCTGCGCGCCATCGGCCTCCTGCCAGGCCCTGTCCAGCACGGCAGCCGCGTTCCTCCCGACCTTGAACGAATCGATAAAGGTCACAGGATGGGCGCCAAGAAATGCAGGGCCGTTGTGGGCCTCCCAACTGCGCAGATGATTTCGCACCTCGCCGGCCGTGTAGATCAGCGTGCCTGGGTCGACGAAAAAGCGATGCTTGCCGATCGAAGCTTCCACCGAGAGAAAATCGGCATGGCCGTGGCCGGGATTCTCGCTCGGACCGATCGGCCCGGCGTCCATGACGACAATCCAGTCATCCGATTTCAGCCTTACATATCCGCCTTCCGGCATGACATGGAAGCCGATGTCGCGATCCCCCACGATCTCCGCCGTCGGCGGGTTCTCGCCGAGCCATGAGTCGTTGAAGAGCACAGGATGCCCGTCGCCCAGCGTGAGCGCGGAAAGTGCGATCTCCATTGTCGCAAGCCTGTGGTCGAGCAATGCGCCTTGTTCGTCCGACCAGACCGGCAGCGCACGGTAGATCCGGCAGCTTTCGATGGTAAGCGCGTGATACATCGCCGAGCGTTCTTTCGGCACGCCGTCGTCGCAGATCGTCTTTCGTACGATGGCATCGAAATTGTCCCGCAGGATTGCGGCAATCTCGCCGGGCACGCTGGCGCAGCAGAGAGAGAACAGAGCCAGCGCGGACAGGTTCCGTTCGAGGTGGTTGACGCCGATGTCCACCTCCAGATTGCGGAGGATGAAGGCTACGTTCAGCCTGAGGAAGTCCTCGATCTCCGCCCAGTCCTTGCCGCCGCGCGCGCAATGTGGAGCAAGCAGAAGCAGCGACGACAGGCCCAGCACGCGCCGCGAGGCGATGTAGGGATGCCATGCCTCATGGAAATCGCGGCTGTTCTCGAAACGGGCGACCGCGCGGAATGACCGGATGATCCGCGCGGCAAACGGAATTGCCTTGTCAGGATGGTTCTTCAGCGCAACCGGCAGATAGCTCATCTGCGAGAGGTTGGCGCGCCAGATCTGGCGGTCGCCCTCGTCCGCCTTGACCCGCCAGTCGATCTCCTCGATGGAGCCGAAATCGACCGTCTTGTTCATCAGATGAAAGCAGCCGTCGAAGGCATCCGGCAGCGTCTCGGAATATTCGGCGGCGTAAAAGGACGTCACGAGCTCCGCTAGCGCCGTAGCTTCCTTGACCGGTGCGAAGGGCGGCAGCGCGTCGGCGACTTTCTGCAGGCTCTGGCGGTAGCGGGGCGCTAGATAGGGCACGAGCATGTTGCGGATGCGCCGGTGGATGTGGCCGTAGAACTGGCGCGGCTCCATGCGCGCCATCGCGCCGAGCTTCACGATCGCGCCAGTCGCGATCTGCCTCATGCCAAACACTCCGTTTGGGTCATCTGGCAGGACATGAGGCCTCGCCTACCGGAGCCGCGTCGCGGATCACGAGCATGACGACGCGCCTCGCGGTCATCACGATCTGGGTGGTTTTGCTGATCGCGACCTTGTCCAAGGCCCGTAACAGTTCTGAAATGCGTTTAGCCATCCGGGGTCTGTGAGGATTTCTCTTGGCGCCCCGCCAGATCTTTCCTGTTCATCACGAACGCGATTGCCCAAAAGATGGCCGCCGCGAGCGTCGTCGCCAGCAGCGCAGCGCCGACCGCTCCGTCTATCCCGTCGCTGCGGATCAGAACCACCCCGATGCCGATGCGCAGCGCCGTGCTGATGATATGCACGGTCGTCGACAGCGATACCTTGTCCGAAGCGATGAAGAGTTCCGCGCCTATGTCCGCGATCGACCTCAGCAGCGGCAAAGCACCCATCAGCGGAAGTATCCGCCCAAGTTCGGCATATTCCTCGCCGAACAGGCGCACGAGCAGGGGCGACAGCACGGCGATCGCGCCCCAGGCAAAGACGCCGTAGGCTATCGAGATCGGCAGGATTCGCAGCATGAAGCGGTACATCGCCCCATGCCCCTTGGCGCCTTCGCGCATCATGCGCGCCTGCAGTGACATGCGCAGCGCACGTGGCGGATTGAACGCACCGTCCATCAGTCGCGACGCCAGCGAATAGACACCGACGGCCGCGGGTGTCGCGTAGTAGGAGAGAATCATCTTGTCGGATTCGACCTGCATCGAGGCATTGAGCCACAGCAGTGCGAAGCTCACGCCTTCGCCAAGCTTGAGGCCGGAAAATCCGAACCTTGGCCGTACGGCGTAAATCATCGTGTAGATCACACAAGCGATCATGGCGACGAAGGTCGAGGCCAGATACGCGGTCGCGAATGATTCCAGCGGCCGTTCGGGCGACAGCAGCAGGACACCGGCGGCCGAGATCAGCCGCGCCAGCGGCACGAACATGCCGACCAGTGCTGCCTTGAGCTGCTGCGAAAGGGCGATGAACACCTTCTGGCAGGCCGAGGCGATTCGGGCGAAGAGCACCTCCGAGATCACGATCGCGACGGGAAGCCAGAGTAGCATGTCGAAGCGCTGCAGCCAGACGGCGAGTAGTACGGCGCAGACGGCAACAGGCGCCGCGGTAATGAGGATCAGTGTCAACGCCATGCCGAAGTATCCGCTGGCCGCCTCATGCGTCCTCGCTATCGCCTTGAAGGCGACGCCATCGGCGCCGATGCCGACCAGGCAGCCCGCCACGGTCGCCACGGCAACGCAGAGCATCAACTGGCCGAACTGTTCAGCGCCCAGGCCGCGCGCCGCGGCGATGACGTAGAGGAGTTGCAACACGGTGGGGCCGCCGAGGCCCAACATCGCCCATGCGGTATCGACCACGGTGGCCCGCGAAACCCGGCCCTGCACTGCGCTGCTCACTTCAGCCACCGAGACAAGACTCCATCACGCGGCGAGCCCCGAACTGCGAGCCCAGTCAACGGTCATCGCGATGCCCTCGTCAACGCTGGTCCTCGGTATGAAACCGGCCTCGGCTGCCTTCTCCATCGAATAGGTGACGTCCATCGAAAACCGCTGCATGTCGTCGTCACTGGGCCTCAGCCGAAGATCTTCCTCGGTCTTCTTCATCAGGCTCTTCATCTGATGGCTGCGATTTGCCGCCGCCAGCACAAGATCGCGGTGATTGGCCAGCATGTATTTGCCCAGCATGCGGACCGGCCGACGCATGGCCACCTTGACGCCCAGATTTCGGTCAGGTGCCTTGAGCGGCGGGTTGCCGAGCGCGGCGTTGAACCGCTCGAGATAGGAGTTCCAGGTCGGAACTTCAGGGCCGTTGGCGTTGAACACCGCGTACGGTCCGACATCATTTTCGACAAGGAACTGCACGAAGCGGACGATGTCGCCGACATAGACGAGATTGCATTTGCCCTCGCCACGCTCGCCAAGTGCGGCCCACTTGCCGGAGGCGAACCGCGACAGATACGGTGTGGTCCAGAGATCGCTGAACGGTCCGTAGACGAGCGTCGGCCTGATGACGGATACGTCGAGACTTTTGTCGGCGTACTGCTCGCAGATGGCTTCCGCGTCGCGCTTGCCCTGGCCGTATTCGGTGATCGGTGACACGGGCTGCGTATCCTCGCGCACCAGGCCGGTGGCATCGCCATAGACCGCGACCGAGCTGGTGAAGATCAGCTTTTCCACGCCGGCCGCCTTGATGCGCTCGATCAGCATGCGCGTCCCGCCGGTGGTGACGGAGTTGTCGTTGCCCTTGGCCCTTGCACAATGGACGACGATGTCGACACCCTTCAGCGCCGCGTCGAGCGAGGCCTCGCTCATGATGTCGCATTGCACGATGTCGACCGGAAAGCGTGCGATGCGTGCAGCGCTCGCCCAGCGGCTGATGCCGGCCTTGACGGAATATTTCGACAGATAGAGCGCTTCGGAGATCCAGCCGCCGATGAAGCCGCCAGCGCCGGTGACGAGGATGACCGGTTTTTTCATGCAACCCATTCCTGATAACATTCGGGGAGATAGTCGGTCGCGGTCGCGTAGACCTCGTCGATCACGGCGAGCGGCGGCACGACGCTCTTCGCCTCAATGAGCAGCGAACCCGAGCCTGCCACCACCTCAAGGAAATTCATGACCATGCGCCGCGCGATGTCGGTGCGATCTGCGTTGCCGGGGGCCGAGATCGTCTTGCGGACGCCATCGGGCGTCGCGATCTCAAGTCGCGTGAATTCGTTCGTGACGCCGGAAATCGTTGCCTTGGTGCCCTCGACACGGAACTCGTTGGCGAGCTTGTTGAGGAAGCTGATCGAGACGTCGATCCGCGCGTCGCCCGCCGACAGCCGGGTCCGAACGAAGGCTTCCGGGCCGCCGTAGCCGTCCATGACGGCCGCATCTACCCGCGGCTGTGCGTCGAGCCACCAGCAGATGATGTCAAAGATGTGCACCCCGATGTCGAGCAGGGCGCCGCGCGGGCGGCCGTTGGGCCAGGGTCGCCGAAAGTTAAAGCCCGATTGCGTCGGCCAGTCGAACTTGTGGCCCTCCGCCCAGGTGATGCTCTTCACCTCGCCCAGTTTGCCCGAGGCGATGAACTCGCGCACGAAGGCATAGGACGGCGTCAGCCGGCGAAAATGGTTGGCGGTGAGGATCGCCCTGCCCTCGGCGGCGGCGATCATGGCCCGCGCGTCCTCGGCGGTTTCGGCGAACGGCTTTTCCACCAGAACGCTGATGTCGCGTTCGATGAGCGCAACCGTCGTGCCACGGTGGAGGTGGCTTGGTGTCGCGTTGACCGCGATGCGGATCGTGGACGGCAGGTCCTCTATCCGACCGACAAGCTGATCGGGCCGGAAACCGAATTTTTCGGCCGCCTTCAGACCGCGATCACGTGTCGGCTCGACAATCCAGGTAAGAGCCGAAAGGTGAGGGTTCGCTGCCAGAACCGGATAGTAGTAGTAGTCCGCTATCGCGCCGCTGCCAACGACAGCGAGGGGCATTGCCACCTGCATGGGCTTGGGAGTCCTTTCACCAACAGTGCTCCCACGCCCCGCAGGCAGATTACGCAAGCGGCGTGCGTACGTAAAGGATTTTGTGCAGCGCACATAAAAGGTTTGCGCGCTTTTCGGCTCTGCGCGTGCCTACTTGGAGGAATTGGCCCGCGCGGTGCATCGAGACAGGAATGCACCCGCGAGGGTCTGTGCGCTGCGTTGCACCATTTGATGCGTCGTGGCATACAGGCAGCCGGGGATGGGGCTTTCGACATCGACGGAGCCTAAGCAGTTTGACGCCATTCCTTCCGCCATTTGCGCCGCGATGAGCAACGCGATCCCCTTAGGTTTTCCGGGCCAGCCGCAGACCCTGCGCGCGGCTTCCGCGCACGCGGCGACCGGCACTGTCGACCCGGCGGTCGCGCGCCGCGTCGCCAACGTGCTGCGCATTCATCTCGTCCTCGTCGTCGTCACTCAGAAGTTCGCGCTGCCGATCAGCGGCGAGATCCAGATCGCCTTTGCCATGCTGCTGCAATATGCGGTGTTCGGCATCTTCATGTTGATGGGCGTGCTGCGCGTGCATCTCGTGCGCGCGCTGATGGTGCTGGCCTTCGTCAGCTTCGCGATGATCGTGCATGCGGTGTACAACGCCGACGTCGGCTATTCGCCGGGGTCGCTATTCCTGCTAACCCTGATCCTGACCATGTATGCGTTCGTCGTCCCGATGGACGAGGAAAACTACAACCGCATCCTCAGGACCTTCCAGCTCATCGCGGTAGGCGCCAGCGTGCTTGTCTACTTCAACTGGGGAACGCAGTTCGCCGGGCTCGGCATGTTCAACCTGGAAGACTTCATCCCGGACAAGTTCCAGTACATCAACTACGTGTACATGAACAAGCTGGTGTGGAACCTGCCCTGGTACAAGCCGAACGGCATCGTGTTCCTCGAAGTTTCACATCTGTCGCAGTTCATCGGCATGGCGCTGGTCATCGAACTCGCGCGGTTCCGCAGGCTCAAATACGCCGCCCTCTATGCCGTGGCGCTGCTCTGCTCATTCGGCGGCACGGGCACCCTGCTCGTGCTCGCCTCGGCGCCCTTCCTGCTTGTCATGCTGCCGAGAAAATTCATCGTGGCCGTCGTGCTTGCCGCGCCCCTCCTGCTGGCAGTCGCGGCTCAGATCGGCGTGCTCGACAACTTCACCAAGCGGGCGACCGAATTCGGGACCGAAAAGAGCAGCGGCTACAATCGCTTCGTGCTGCCTGCGGTAACCTCGACGAACGCGCTGGAACGTGACGGGCTCGGCGGCCTGCTGGGCAGCGGCGCCGGCAGCATCCCGGCCGGCGATCCGACCAAGGGCGGCGTCAACGGCTTCGCGTGGAGCCCCTACGCCAAGGTGATCTACGAATACGGGTTGATCGGCTTCCTTTTGTGGTTGCCGCTGACGCTCTACGCCATCTTCAACCGAGGCATACCGTTCATCATCTGCTGGATCGCGTTCCTGCAATACAACTTCTTGAACGGCGCGCTGAACGTGCCACTGCACACGGTCTACTGTTACGTGCTGGCGGCCACCTATGTCATGATGCCCACGGCCAAGTCGCAGCCAGCCGCGGAGCCGGCACCCCGGCCACTGCGTGGACGTCGCCAGGCCAGCGCGTCCGCAGCCAATGTCAGCCCGGCGACGCCGCCGTCGGCTGGCCGGCCGCTTTCTCCCTGACGATCGGGAAATAGGCCTTCACCGCCTCCGTCGCTCCCTCGGTCGAGAAGTGACCGAAATCCGAATAGCGGAAGACGCCTGCGACCTTGAACGGGCAAAGTTCACCCTGGCAGAGAAACGTCATGGGATCGACGAACGTCGCTTCGCCATCCATGTTGGCCTGCAGATCAAGGTTGATGCTGGGGTCGACGTTTGTTGACCAAGCTGCGGTTTCGGTCTGGCCGGTCCGGTAGTTCAGCACGTTGACGTCCGCGCCGAATTCGGTGGATTGGCCGATCAGGTAGGTCCGGACGCCCATGCTCCTCAGCACGTCCAGCGTCGAGCGCACTTCACCGATGCCGCGCAGCTTCAATGACGTCCAGCGCGAGCTCAGGATCACGGTCTTGATGTTGTTCTGCTTGATCAGGTCAAGCGCATGCTTGTTGAAGTCCTGGCAATGCGGACGCGCGAAGGAATAGTAGCTGACGATCGGCGGACAGCCTGCCGCCGTATAGGCGATGACGTTGAACGGTATCGCGTCGGCGTTGCGGACGATGCCGGGAATGTAGTGCGCGGCAAACGAGTCTCCCCACAAGAGCGCAGTCTCGGCGTGGCCGCTTGTCAAGGTGCAGTCCTTCTCGGACCAGTCGCGCCATGACTGGTCGCCAAGCAGGAAGCAGGTGCGTTCCTTCCATTCCTCCTGGCCCGCTACGGCCTGTTCCTTGAAGTCCGGATAGCGGAACGCGAACCCCCCGGTTGCCATGCCCGCCAACCCGATACCCGTCACGACGAACGTCGCGGCAGTGGCCATTGCAAACAGCCGTCGCCGGGGAAAGACATTGCCGCGACGGCGGAACGGCTGCTCGACGAAGCGCCATGATATCCACGCCAGCAAGAAGCTGGCTGCGATGATCAGCACCGATTCAAGTGGCGTCGGGTCACGCAAGGTGACGTAGCGAAGGAAAACCGCGATCGGCCAATGCGCCAGATAAAGCGAATAGGACAGAAGCCCGACCGCCACCAAAGGCTTCCACGACAGCATGGCGCCGGTGACGGTGTTCCATCTTGTCCCGGAATAGATGACCAGCGCAGCGCCAAGACATGGCGCCAGCGCGTTTACGCCGGGAAACGGCGTCTCTTCCGTATAGCTCAACACCGCGTAGAGGATCAGCCCGAGGCCGAGGAAACCGAGCGCGTCGGCCAGCCACTTGCGCGCCGGCGCGAGGGGAGGCGTCAGCACAAGCATGGCGCCGAGCAGCAGCTCCCAGGCGCGCGTCGGCAGAAAGAAAAAGTTCGCCGTCGGCGCGGTCGTCGTCGCATACACGCTGAGCGCGAAGGAGAGCAGCGCGACGGGCAGGAAAACCAGCAGCCACTTGGCCTTCGCAAAGCGATAGGCAAGATACATCGCGATCGGCATGAAGATGTAATACTGCTCTTCGACCGCCAGCGACCATGTGTGCAGCAGCGGGCGCAGCAGCGCGCTCGGCTCGAAATAGCCGGAGAATTTCCAGAAATACATGTTCGAGACGAACAGGGCGGTCGCCACGGCGCTCTTGGAGAAATCCTCGAAATTGGGTGGCAGCAGAAGGACGCTCGCGGCGATCGTCGTCAGACCGATCATGAAGAAGAGGGCCGGGAAGATGCGCCTGACGCGCCTTTCGTAGAAGTCGACGATCGAGAAGCGGCCTTCCTCGAGATCCGAAAGAAGCCGGAGCGTGATCACGTAGCCGGAGATGACGAAGAACACGTCGACGCCGACAAAGCCGCCGCCAAAACCGGCTATGCCGGAGTGGAAAAGCACGACGGGAAGGACCGCAACCGCCCGCAGACCGTCGACGTCGGGGCGATACTTCATGTTTTCCTTCGCGTCGACCACCCGGCCACCACTCAATGTGCCTGTTTCGAGTCCCATTCCCCTATCCTTGCCGAATAAACGAGTGAAATGAGTGAAAGCAAAGCGAAAAAGGCCGCATAAATCCAAAGAAGCGCAACGGGCCCAGGCCCATTGAGCATCGCCAGCAGGGCATAGACCGCGGCTCCAGCAAACGCGAATTGCGCAATCCTGCCAATAAGCCGCGTTGCGTTGAGGTAACTCAGGAACAGCGTCGCCGGCTGGTAGAATCCGCTCAGAAGCACGATGACCGCCGCCACCGGAATGGCCTCGTCCGGCACCACATTGTTGGGACCGAGCAGCAGATGGAATATCTCCTGCCCGAAGAAGAACACGGCCGCCGCCGGCACGGCGCTGGCCGCCACGCAAAGGCCGGTTACGAGCGTCAGGCCCCGCCGGGCTTTCGGCATTTCGCCCGAAAGAAGCTGCCGGCTGATTCGGGGCAGGAAGATTTCGGCCAGCGTCCTGGTGCCGGCCATCGCCAGGCGACAGACCTTCATGATGCTGTCGAACATGATCAGAGCCGGGCCAACACCGAAGAGCGCCGTCACGACGGCATATGGCGAGTTAAGGACGAAAAGCTCCGACAGGGCAAAGGCAAAGGATGCCCGGAAGCGCTTCCAATGCGCGGCGAGACCTTGTGCGGTTGCAGCCAGCATCGCCGGTTTCCAGAGGGGCGACTTTCTCAGCGCCAGCATGAGGACGACCATGAAGCCAACGACGATCGCGGTCGTCGCAATGCCGAAAAGCAGGAAGCTGCTTGTTGTCCAGAACAGGCCGAGCGCCGCGATGAACAGAAGCCGCCGAATGATCGATATGAACGCGAAGCGCCGTCCGAGGTCGACCGACCAGACGGTCGACTGCAGATCGAACGACCAGTACGCCGTGAACAGGCAGCCGAACAGGTAAAGCACGTTGCCCAGGTAGTGGACGGGATCTTCGACGCCGAACCATAAGGGTATCGCGAACGACAGCACGACAAGCAGCAATGCCTGTGCGCCAAGGAAACGGAAAATCTCGCCGCCCGCGGCCGGCCCGACACCAAGTGATCCCGGGCGCAGCGCCATGTAGTTGGCGCGGCCGATCGCCTGGTCTATCGGTTGCACGTAGAAGCTGACGGCCGTAAGGAACACCACCTCGGCGTAGCGCGCCTGGTCGAGGCCCCGCGCCAGCACCAGCATCTGGATCAGCGTGTAGCCGAGATTGAGCACCGTATGCACGATGTGCAGGGCGCCGAAACCGGTTGCCCATCCGACGATCCGGCGCGTTCGGCAACCGAGAGCTAAATCGGTCACGTTGGTGTCATCGCGAAAGGCCTCGCGTCCCTGAATTCCCCAGGCCTCCCATCAGCTATTTGCGCGTCGAGGACGCGACCGTCCATGTCTGGAAGCGTTCGCCGCGCAGGGACTTGTAGACCCCGAGCGCGGTTGCCCACATCGCGACCATGATTTCCCAGATGCCGGTCAGGACGGGCAGGTCATAGCGGCTCGCCGCGAAAGCCGACGCCGCGAGTATCGCCACATAGACGAGCATCGGCATGAAGCCGCCGGCCAGCAGCACGATGGCCACCGAAGCAGCCGCACCGACAACCAGGAAGTAGCCGGCAAGCCAGCGGAGATATTTGTGCGACAGGTATTTGTAGATCGACAGTCCGTCGAGCTTCGCGACCTTCGGCCACAGCAGTCGGTGGCAATTGAAGGCGCGGCAGGCAATCCGGACCTTGCGGCGGAATTCGTCCTGGCGAACACTTGCGGCACGCTCGTAGGCGACAAAGTCCGCGCCGCGCACCAACCGGTGGCCCGCGCACAGGATCGACATCGATGTGAAGAAGTCGTCGATGATATCGGCCGGCGTCGAGCGATGCAGTTCCCGCCTTATGGCGAAGAGCGACCCGTCAGCGCCCATGACCGATCCGGTGTCGCTTTCCAGTTGCTTGACCCACTCCTCATGCCTCCAGTAGAGCGCGCCGACCCTGGCTGTCTGGCTCTCGCCTGAATTTTCGTAGAGCAGATGTCCGGTGACGCAGCCGACCTCCTTGTCGCGGAAATATCGCGGCAGGTTGCGGACGGCCACCGGGTCGATCATGACATTGGCGTCGGTGTAGATGACGATCTCGGCCTTGGTCATCGAAAGCAGCCGGTTCATTCCGGCGCTCTTGCCGCTGCGGCCCTCGGCCAGCGACAGCGTGAACTCGCCCTCGACGGACCGAAGCACTTCATTGGTGCCATCCGAAGACGAATCGCTGTGTATCAGCAACTGGCAATCGCCAAGCGCGTCGCGCAGCGCGCGCATGTTCTCGATCTTCTGATCGATGACGTTTCGCTCGTTATAGACGCAGCACACCACCGCAAAACTCGTCGGCTCGGCCGCGGTCGGATTGAGCGGTTTCCTGCTGAAACGCCGCATCAGCATCAGCGAGAGCGGATAGGTCACATAGGGATGCACGACCAGCAGGACGCAGACCACAAACACCGCGATCAGGACGATCATGACTGCGATGCTCCTTGCGCCAGCTGCCTGATGTTCAGGTGAGCATCAGCCGTTTCGAATGTCCCGTTCAAGGCGCCCGACTTCATCGATCCCGCATCCGGTATTCTCGCATTCATTCTCCGGGCTACCTCGCTATCCTGCCCCCATCCCGCCCACATCAATTGACGACGTTGCGGCCAGCCGACGCAGCGATCGTCGTCGCCCCGACCGCCTCGATGAACTTCATGTATCTGACGATCGCGGCATTGCCGATGTAGATCACGTCCTTGTTTCGCACGGGGAAGGACGACGCCATGAAGAATCCGCCGCGATCGCGAAGGTTGAACTGATAGATGACGGGAATGTGGTCGCCCTCGAACTGTTCGACCGGCACGCCGAGCCTGGCCGCGGTCTTGCGGCTCTCCAGACGGTAGACCAGCACGGCGCCCGGATTTGCCCGCTCGTCCATGAGTCCCCCGGCCTTGCCAAGTGCATCCGACAGGTTGATCGTCTCGTCGGCGAAATCGAAGCGGCCGTTGTCGTTGGACGCTCCGAAAGCCGTGAACGAGTGCGGCTCGCGATAGACGTAGATCGTGTCGTTGGGCAGGACGTAGATGTTGTTGGACGGCTCGCGCACGAGCTTCTGGAAGTAGGCCGTGGCCTTCTTCTTTCCGCGCTGAAGCGTGACATAAGTCTCGTAGCCCGGCTGGCGTGGACCGCCTGCCTTGGCTATAACGTCCAGGATGCGTTCGCCGTCCGAATTGATCTGGAATTTCGACGGCGAGTTGACGTCGCCGAGCACGCTGACCTCGGAGGACGTCTGGGACTTCAGCGAAACCACGGCCTGCGGCTCGATGGCACGGCTTGCCAGCCGCTGTTCGATGATCTGCTGGATGGCGGCGGGCTCCTGCCCGGCGGCATGGATCGAACCGGCATAGGGCACCGAAATATTGCCGGCGCTGTCGACCTTCTGGTCGGGCAGATTCACGAAGTTGCCGGCGCTGTTGGTCGATTCCAGCGGTATGAACAGGCCACCCTGGCTGGCCTCGAAAATGGTGACCGACACGATGTCGCCGACGCCGATGCGAATCTGCGCAGGTCCCGGCCCCCTGAAGCCGCCGAACCCCGACTCGGGCTGCGACTTCTCCACCACCTTGACGATTTCGGGAGTGACGTTGACGACTGCGTGAGGCGTGCCCGCAGGCGGATTCACAGCAGCGTAGTTGTTAAGTCCGACCTCAGGTCCCGCCGAGGGAAACGCGGTGCAGCCAGACACCGCGAGGACACAACCCAACAGAATCGAAAACGGGGTCGAGATCGACTGATACAAACATGCCTCTCTTCAGCCCCACGCGCAGAGTATATGTGCACCGCACAAATGCGGAGTCCAGAATGTGCCTAAGCCGCCTCCATGGTCGAATTGGGAAACCGGTGTTGCCTATCGAACACACAGCAATGCTACCGCGACGCCAAGCTTCCGTCCAGAGCGGCTGTTGGGACAGAAATCCTGGTCCAATATCCAGCAGGCGCCAAACAAAAACATTGTCGTTAAATGATATTGATCGACGGAACTCTGTAGAACGCCGGCAGCTCTCCCGCATGCCGCTTGCGAACCGTGCTAAATTGCGCCGTCCCCTCCTCGGGGAAGGTCTTTACGAATGCCTCGCATTCTGCAACTGTTTCTTTCAGATTGCACTGCAGCAATTGACAGCCGCGAGTGCATCTTCCGCTGACCTCTCGCGGACTTCTATCCGCGTCTAGTCGATCGAGATGACGGATGCGTCACCGATCAGAGGATTGCATGACGCTCGGCAAGAGACCCCATTTTCGTTTCGCACTAGGTTTCCAAAAGCCGTCGGACGCGGCGTCGCGTGCTGTATTTGCGTTGCGGCGCGGAGCCGGCGGATTGGTTGCTCTGTCTGCCGTCTTCAACCTGTTCATGCTGACCGGGTCCCTCTTCATGCTCCAGGTCTACGACAGGGTTCTGACCAGCGGCAGCCTGCCGACCTTGGTCGCCCTCCTCGCGCTGGTGACTGGAATCTATGCCTGCCTCGCGATGCTCGAAACCATTCGGCTTCGCGCTTCGACGCGTATGGCCGACTGGTTCGGAGACGAGATCGGCCCGACCGTCGTCCGGTTGACGATCGGCGGCGTCACCGGTGGCGGGCAATCTGGTAATCCGATGCAGGATTACGACCGCCTGCGCGGCTTCATCGGCTCGCCCGCGGCGATCGCGTTGTGCGATTTGCCGTGGCTCCCGCTCTACCTGCTCGTCGCCTTCCTGTTTCATGTCTCGCTCGGGTTTCTCGCTTTGGCAGGTGTCGTCGTGCTTTTCGGCATCGCGGCGCTGAGCGACCACCTTGCGCAAGCACCCGTGGCGCTGGCCAACGCGGCGGCGGCGCGCCGGGCGCGCGTGGTGGACACCGCGGCGCGCGCCGGCGAGACAATTCTGGGGCTCGGCATGCGCGGCGCCTATCTTCAGCGATATGGGCAGGCCGACGCGGATCTCAGGCTCGCGGGGCGCGATGCGTCCGACCGGACGGCGCTTTTCGTGGGGCTGTCGAGGGGGATCCGGCTGTTCCTGCAATCGGCGTCGCTGGCGCTCGGCGCCTATCTCGCGCTGCGCCACGAGATCACCGCCGGCATGATCATCGCGGTTTCCATCGTCACGTCGCGGGCCCTTGCGCCTGTCGAGCAGGCGATCGGCCACTGGCATCAACTCGTTTCGGCGCGGCAGGGTTGGGCGCGGCTCAGCGCGGCGTTGGCGAATCCGGGCAACGGACAGCCGCGGACACAACTCCCCAGGCCAAACGCCTCGCTGGAGGTCGCGGACCTCGCGGTCGCCGCGCCGGTTTCCGGCAAGATCTTGCTTAGCGGCGTCAGCTTTTCGCTCCGTGCCGGCTCATGCCTCGGCATCATCGGGCCGAGCGGGGCCGGCAAGTCCACCCTGGCGCGAGCCCTTGTCGGGGTTCTACCGCCAGCCAGGGGGAGCATTCGGCTGGATGGCGCGGAGCTGTCCCGATGGGACCCCGACGACCTCGGCCGCCATGTCGGCTATCTGCCGCAGGACATCGAGCTGTTCGATGGCACCGTCGCGGAAAACATCGCCCGTCTCGCCGTAGACCCACAGTCTCCCGCAGTCCTGGAGGCGGCCCGCAAGGCAGGCGCGCACGCACTGATCTCGGGTTTTCCCGACGGCTACGACACGCTCTTGGGGGCCGGCGGCATCAATCTGTCCGCCGGCCAGCGCCAGCGCATTGGGCTTGCGCGGGCGTTGTTCGGATCGCCCTTCCTGATCGTGCTCGACGAACCGTCATCGAATGTCGACGTGGCAGGCGACGAGGCGCTGACCGGTGCGGTCGAAGCGGCCAAGCGCGCGATGAGCATCCCGATCGTCATCGCGCACCGGCCAAGCACGATCGGCGCCTGCGACCATGTACTGGTCATCGCCGACGGCAGGCAAACCGCCTTCGGGCCGCGCGAGAGAATCCTGTCCGGGAACGGACAACGCGCTGTCCGCGTGGCAGCCTCATGACCCGTCAGCCCGCCCCAGGCGGCCAGCGCCTTCTCGATCGGGAGCTTCTCGCGGGCGCCTTCGTCTGCTTCCTGCTGGTGGGCGGGTTCGGTGCCTGGGCCGCGACCACCCACCTCGACGGCGCGATCGTGGCGAGCGGCCAGCTCGCGGTCAGCGGCAACGTCAAGCAGATCCAGCATCGCGACGGCGGAATCGTCGCGCAGATCCTCGTGCGCGACGGCATGCGGGTGGAGGCCGGGCAGGAAATGCTGCGGCTCGACGACTCCGCGCTGCGTGGCAACCATGCGATCGTCGAAGCGCAACTCGTCGACCTCGTCGCGAAGCGGCGCAGGCTCCAGGCCGAACAACTGGGCGAGGCCGACATGGCCGAAACCAGGCCCATGCCCATCGATGGGCTGGAGAACGAACTTGCCGGGGCGCTGGCGGCGGAGACGGCGCTGTTCAAGGCGCGCCAGACGGCGATGGCCGGACAGAAGGCGGGCATTTCCGAGCAGATCAGGCAGCTCGGCGCCGGCGTGAAAGGGCTGCAGGCGCGGCTCGCGGCGACCCACGACCAGGTCAGGCTGATCGGCGAAGAGCTGGCCGGCGTGGAAGCGCTCATGGCGCAGGGGCTGACGACGCAGAAACAGCTTCTGGCGCTGCAGCGCGCGCGGGCCGAATTGACCGGCACGGTCGGCCAGCTCGAAACGGAAATCGCACAGTCCAACATCGCCATCACGCGCAGCGAACTCGAAATGTCGCAGATCGATCTCGTCCAGCGCGAACAGGCGGAGCGCGACCTGCGCGATGTCGATGCCCGGATTGGGGAATTGATGGAGCGGCGCACCGCGGCGCGCGACCTGCTCGACCGGCTGGTGGTTCGCGCACCGCAAGCCGGGCTTGTCAGCCAGCTCGCCGTCCACACGATCGGCGGCGTCATCGCGGCTGGCGCGACGGTGGCGCTGATCGTCCCCGATCGCGACCAGCTGGTCGTCGAGGCGCGCATCCGTCCGTCCGACATCGACCAGGCAGCCATCGGACAAAGCGCCGAGATCAGGCTTCAGACCGCCGATGCCCACACGCTGCCCGTTCTCGAGGGCAAGGTGACATCGATCTCGGCCGACGTCATCGTCCAGCCAGCAACGGGGGAGACATATTATCTGGCGCGCGTTTCCATCTCGGACGAGGCCCGCGTGCGCCAGGAGCGGCAGCTCGTGCCCGGCATGCCGGCCGAAGTGTTCCTCGCCACCACCCATCGTCGCACGGCGCTGCAATATCTGCTCAGTCCGCTGACCGACAAGCTTTCCCATGCAATGCGCGAGAGTTGAGACCGAATGCCGCGACCGGCAGTCACCCCGACATCCGATATCAATGATACGGGGGACCAACCTTGGGCTCGAGGAAGGCGCGGAGCGCTAATGGTGGGGCTTTCCGGTCGTTCCGGGGCATGGATGGTCTGGACGGCGGCGCTCGCCCTGGCGCTGCTGACCGTGCTTGCAGCCATGGCCGGCCATCTGTGGTTCGGCGACATGGTCACGTTCGTGCGGCCGCAGCTTGCGCTAGCGACACTGCTCGCCCTTGCGGTCGCGGTCTTGCTCGGGCGCTGGATGGCCGGCGCTGCTCTCTCGGTGGTGCTTGCACTGAACGTCCTTCCGCTTGTCGTCAACGGGATTCCTCCCGCGCCTACCGCCGGTGGCTCGAACCTGCGCATCCTCTCCGCCAATGTCCTGTTCGACAATCCGACGCCTTCGCGTTTCTCCGATGTCGTCGCGGAACTGGCGCCCGACATCATCGTCACGCAGGAAGCCAAGTACGAATGGCCGAAGATGCTCGCGGGATTGGCTGACTACCCCTATCTGGTCGGTCCGGAAATCTCGAAATGGAACGGCAATCTGGTGCTCAGCCGCCATCCGCTTCGCGCCCGGCTCGTGGCCGATATGCCGCCTTCGGGCAACGAACTTGGCGGCGGAGAGGCGGTCCGCGTCGAAGCCGATGTTCCCGGCCATCCACTGCCGCTCGTCATCTATGCGATCCATGCTCCTACGCCGCGAACGTTCGAGGGCTGGAAGGCCCGCAACCGCTACCTAGAGGTGCTGGCCGAGCGGATCGCATCCGAGCCGCGCGGCACTCCGGTCGTGTTGGCCGGCGACTGGAACACGCCGGTGTGGTCGCCGGCCTATTCCGGTACGCTGTCGCGCTCCGGGCTGGAGGCCTCCGAACGGTCGCTGTGGCCGGCGGCCACCCGGATTTTTGCAAGCGTGGCGGCCATCAACATCGGGACGCCGATCGATCACATCGCCGTCTCGGAGGGCATCGGCATAGCCGGCTTCTTTGCCGGTCCCGACTTCGCCTCCGATCACCTGCCGGTCGTGGCCGACCTCAAGCTTCCCTGAGCCGACAGCATACCCTGCCCGGCAAGCGCTGTCACCGCGTCTTCCAGATGCCGGATGCTCGACGTTCCCAGCACCACTGTCGTGACGCACGCCCGCGAGGCGGCCTGCTGCAAGGCCAGCGTCGGCGCAACGCCGGGCTGCAGTCGAATGGCCTCGCGCGCCAGCACGCCGATCGACTGTTTCCTTATCGTGTCCGAAAGACCGGTCTCTATGGCCGCGTCGATCACGTCGAGCGGAAGTTCAAGCAGTTCCACCCCCGGAACTTGCAGCGCGGCCCGCAGCGCAGGCAGATCGTCGCAGGAGATGCCGAAATGCGCGATCTTGCCGTCCGCCTTGAGCCTTGCCAGCGCGTCGCCTGCAGCCGCACTGATCTCCGCGGCCGGAGGGCTGTGCAGCAGCAGCGCATCGATCCGGTCAAATCCAAGCCGGCGAAGGCTTGCCTCGGCGGCTGCAACGATATGACCGGGCGAAAAATCGGTGCCGAGATTGCCGTCCCGGCTGTGCGCGACCGCGTCGCGGGCGGGCCTCATTGCAGCGATCAGGGGTTTGAGCAGCGGCTTGAAGGGCCGCAACAGCCGCATCTTGCGCGAAAACCTCTTGCCGACCTTGGTGACGACGAAGGCCCGCTCCCTGCTGCCTGCAAGCAGCTTGCCGATCTCGCGCTCGCTATCGCCCTGGCCGTAGATGTCGGCCGTGTCGAACAGATTGACCCCGAGATCGAGCGCACGCTCCAAAACTGCGCGAAGGTCGCGCAGCGGAACCGGATTGCCGAGCGACCCGATGCGGCTGCAACCGAGGCCAAGGACGGGCAGAGCCTTGCCGTCGCGTCCGAATTCGCGCCGCATCATGGGCGATCTTCCTTCTCGGTCGGCGACACCCCTTTCGCCTTTGCTGCACTGCAACCAAAATCGCCCACTCGTGTTGCAATTGCTAACACTAGATGGAATAAGATTGCTCGGCAACGGGGCGAAACCACCGCAGCGAAAAGCTGCGCGGAGGCGTGTTTTTCGTGCTCGGTAGCCTGTCGGATATTCAAGACTTCAACGGAACAAGTGACGTCGTCATCGTCGGCGGAGGCGCCGCGGGACTGACTCTCGCGCACGCTCTGGGCGTCGCCGGGCAGCGTGTCATCCTGCTCGAAGCGGGTGGCGGCAAGAAGACGAAAGCCTCCCAGGACCATTATCGCGGGGAACTGGTTGACGCGGTCGCCCATCCGCCGACGCACAACTACCGGGTCCGCGCGATGGGTGGCACGAGCACCATCTGGGGCGGCCGGGCAATTCCCTTCGACGAGATCGATTTCGAACGGAGAGACTGGGTGCCCGGTTCGGGCTGGCCCTTCGGGCGCGAAGAACTTGCAGGCTATTATGCGAAGGCAATGGACGCTTCCGAGGCCGGTCGGATGGAATTCTGTCCCGAACACGCCTTGCCCGGCAAGCAAAGTGAACTTGCGCCGGGGCTCGATGGCCAGGTCGTCCAGACGACCATCGAACGCTTCAGCAAGCCGACGAATTTCTGGCGGCGTTACGGCGAGGAACTGAGGAACGCGCCGAGCGTCCTCATCGTGAAGAACGCCCCGGTCACGCGCATCCAACTCTCTTACGATGGGACCGGCGTCGACCATGTCGAGGTGGCCCAGCCGGACGGCAGTCGGATTGCCGTTCGCGGGCGCTCATATGCGCTTGCGCTTGGCGGGCTGGAAACCACGCGGCTGATGCTTGCGTCAAACGACATCCGCCCGGATGGCATCGGCAACGAAAGCGGCCATCTCGGCCGCAACTATATGAGCCATCTGTGCGCCACGGTCGGCACCCTCTCCTTCAACGGGCCGCCCGACGGCATCGCCTACGACTACGCCCGCGACGACGACGGCATCTATGTGCGCCGCCGCCTCTGGCTGACCGAGCAGGCGCAGCGCGAATTCGCGCTTCTCAATACGACGTTCCGAACGCATCTGCCGGAGCCCGCCGACCCGTCGCACGGCAATCCGATCCTGTCGGCGATGTTCCTGGTCAAGGACATGGTGCTCTACGAATACAGCCGCAAATTCGTCGAGAACCCGGTCGGATGGAGCGGCCGGTTGCGGCATGTCGGTAACATCGCCCGACAACCCGTGAGACTGGCCGGTTTTGGCGTGGACTGGCTGCGTCGCCGCACCTTTGCCGACCGCAAGCTGCCCTCTGTCGTGCTTGGCTCGCGCGACAACCGCTACGAGCTTGAGTTTCACGCCGAGCAGGCCCCGAATCCGAACAGTCGGCTGACGCTCTCCAGCGAGCGGGATGCTCTCGGCGTGCCGCGCCTGAAGATCGACTGGCGGATCACCGAACTCGATCTTCTCAGCCTGCGCAAAAGCTACGAGCTGCTGGCTGCCGAACTCAGGCGAAGCGGCGTCGGCCGGCTCGACTTCGACGCCGAGAAATTGCGGGTGAAGGCCCAGCGCCATGGCATCGTCGGCGGCCACCATATCGGCACGACCCGCATGTCGGCCGATCCTGCGGCAGGCGTGGTCGATCCTGAGTGCCGCGTGCACGGCGTGTCCAATCTCTACGTGGCAAGCGCCTCGGTGTTTCCGACGTCCGGCCAGGCCAATCCGACGCTGACCCTGCTTGCCCTGACTTTCCGGCTCGCCGAAAGGCTCGCGGCTCGGCCCTGATATGCCAGGGCTGTGATAAGCGGGGACAGTCGTCGGACGCGGCTTGACCGGAGGTCACAGCAGGTTAGACAGCCATATCCACTCAAGCGCAGTGCAGGCCCATGCTCATTCGTGAACCCGTCGTCGAAAAGCCGAAGAATCCTGTCAGGACCGCGGCCTACGAAGCAGAGTGCCGGGAAGCGCTGAGGCCTCACCTCGACGCCGTCATCGAGTTGGCCGTCAAGGCCGGTTGGAACCGCGACATCGCCGGGTTCAGCCTGATGTATCTGTCCGCGAAAGCGGTGAAGCCGGCCGAACGAAACGCCGCTTAGCCCTTCATGACAGCCGCACTACGGGAATCACCGACCGCTCTCAGTAGCGCACGACGATCCGGGTGTTCGCCAGGCCTTCGGCCTTCACCAGAGAATAGAGGATCGCGGCATGCTGTGGCGCGAGACGAATGCAGCCGGCCGATGCCGGTCGCCCCAGCTTGCTGGTCTGGTTGGTCCCATGAACCGCGTAGTTGCCGTTGTAGAAGATCGAATAGGGCATCGGCGCGTTGTTGTAGCGGCTTGACCTGTGATTGCGGGACAACCACTTGGCGCTCCAGACCCCGGTCGGCGTTACTTTTCCCCGGCGAGCCGTCGAGACGGGCCAGCGGCCGACGACCGCGCCCCGGTGCATCACCGTCATCGTCTGCGTCGAAATATTGACGTTCGCGGTAACGGTCGCTGACAAGGCTATCTGCTGCGACAGCAGGAGCGTGCTTAGGATCGTCAGCAGACTCAGAAGTCCCTTCATGGCAGGTCCTCATCCAGACGTTAAGCATCCTAAGTAGCTGAAAATCCGTTGCGATTTTCTTGACAAGGCGGCGTCTGCAAGTGACAGTGTTGGCTCCGCCGCTCACTTTTGCGTGTACGGCGGTAATCGCGCAAGCCGGCGAAACGCCGATCCAGCCTGACAAACAATCAAGTTCATTGATGTGTCAGCAGTGATCCACGAGTGGCAGATTGGCGGTTCCAAACCGCCGCGCGAATCTATATATGCGACCGCTTGCCGCAGCCTGCGGGCCGCCATCGGAATTCGCGGGTTCGACGCAATGAACGATCAGTCAGGGACGGGTCAACTTTCCACGCATGCTGCCGAGCCAGCCATTTCCGCACAGGCTCTGGTGAAGCGGTTCGGCGACGTCAAGGCCGTTGACGGCATCGACCTCGTCGTCCCGCGCGGCATGATCTTCGCCATCCTCGGGCCCAACGGCGCCGGCAAGACCACGCTGATGCGGATGCTTGCAACGCTGGCGCGCCCCGATGCCGGCAGCGCCACCGTCATGGGGCACGATCTGCTCACCGCGCCGCATGAAGTCCGCGCTTCCATCGCCATGACAGGGCAGTTCGCTTCGCTGGACGAAGACCTGACGGGTCGCGAGAACCTCGTCATGCTGGCGCGCCTGTGGGGCTTTCGCGGCCGCGCAGCCAAGGCGCGCGCCGACGACCTGCTCGCCGCCTTCGACCTTTCAGACGCATCGGGCAAACAGGTGAAAGCCTACTCGGGCGGCATGCGTCGGCGCCTCGACATCGCCGCGTCGCTGGTCGTGACGCCGGGCGTGCTCTTCCTCGACGAGCCGACCACCGGCCTCGACCCCAAGGCGCGCAAGGATGTCTGGCGGATGATCCGGGGCCTGGCCGATTCGGGCGTCACCATCCTGCTCACGACGCAGTATCTGGAGGAGGCCGATCAGCTTGCCGCGCGCATCGCCGTCATCGACCATGGCAAGAAGATCGCGGAAGGCACAAGCCGCGAGCTGAAAGCCGCCACCGGTTCCGGCTTCCTGCGCGTCTCGCTCGCAGACCCCACGCGGTTCGATGACGCCGCTACGATCCTTGAACGCAGGCTCGGCCAGACCGTCCAGCGCAGCTCGGAAGGCGCGGAACTGTCCGTGCTCGGCGGCACCGCGAAAATCGCGAACGAGGCGCTTGCCGACCTCATCGCGGCCGGCATCGAGCTTTCGGATTTCTCGATGGGCCAGCCCAGCCTCGACGAGGTGTTCTTCGCGCTGACCGGCCAGCCGGCCTCCGACGACGGCAGCAAGGCGGCCGTGGCATGAAACAGACCGCTTCCACGCAATTGCTGCGGAGGGTCGAGCGCCCGCGTGCGCCGTCCGCCTTGTCCAACGCGCTCGTCTTCGGCTGGCGCGCCGTGCTGAAGTTCAAGCATGTACCCGAGCAGCTCTTCGACCTAGTCATGACGCCGATCATGTTCACGCTGCTGTTCACCTTCGTGTTCGGCGGCGCGCTGGCCGGTTCGCCGAGCGAGTACCTGCAGTTCTTCCTGCCAGGCATCCTCGTGCAGACCGTCGTCTTCAACTCGGTCTATTCGGGTATGGGCCTGTCGACCGATCTCGACAAGGGCCTGTTCGACCGCTTCCGTTCCCTACCTATCTGGTCGCTGGCGCCATTTGCAGGGCTGATGGTCGGCGACATGCTGCGCCACCTCATCGCCGGCGGCATCATCCTCACCATCGGCCTGATCCTCGGCTACCGGCCGGAAGCGGGCGTTGTCGGCGTCGTCGCCGCCTTCATCCTCCTGCTCGCCATCGGCTTCGGCGTCGGCTGGATATTCATGGTGCTCGGCCTCATCATCCGCACGCCGATGACGGTGATGACGATCGGCTTCACGGCGATCTTCCCGCTGGTGTTCGCCTCCAACATCATGGTCGATCCCGCAACCATGCCCCGCTGGCTGCGCGCCTTCGTCGACGTCAATCCGGTGTCGCTGATGACCACGGCGCTGCGCGGCCTCATGGGAGGCACCGCAACCTTGACAGAGATCGCGCTCGCGCTGATCGCGCCGGTCGCGCTGACGCTCATCCTGGCGCCGGTGACGCTCTGGCTCTATGTCCGCAGCGAGCGCTAGGCCTTCTGTGGCAGGGCGCGCCCGTCGCCGTCGACGCCCGACACCGGGCCATTCGGCTTGAAGACGTGCAGGCGCAATTCGGTGCTCAGTTCGTCGCCCGGATTGAGACGCAGCAGGTTTGTACCGCGTATCTTCGCGTCGGCGAGACCGCTGGCCGACTGCGTCGTGTTGGGCTCGATGCCGATCATCCTGCCCCGGCCATGCCAGGGCGGCTCCGGTGTGCCCTCCAGCTCGTACCAGAGCCACGCGCAGGGGAAGCGCGCCGCATCCCAGGAGAGCGCCGCGGCGATGGAACCGTCGAGCCGCCGTGTCACAGCCCATCCCGTGGTGAAATCATGCAGATATGCCATCGCGGCAATGCCGCCGTTCGGCCGCGAAACGTCAACCGTCTGCACCTTTCCCGCGACCATCGGCCAATCTCCAACGGATCCGGGTGCCAGTGGATTGGCGGCTGGATCGTAGCCGCGATCCACGGTCACGCGCCGCGCGCCCGTCGTGATCTCCACCGGGCCTGCCAGCAGATCGGACCCGAACGTCGCGTGATGTCCCCACATGACCTCGACCGGCCGCGCGCCGTTCATCTTCAACCGCTCGCGCACGATCAAAAGGTCGCCCTCGACGGTCAGTTCGCGCTGCATCTCGACCGGAACGCTGAAGAAGCGTCGCGTCAGCCTGATCGCGTTCGCCTCCAGGGAAAAATCCCAGGGCGAGATCGATGCCTCGCCATGGAAGCCGTGAAAGATGCCGCCGAAGTCGCAGGCGTCGCCGCCATTCGGGAACAGCAACGGCCAGCCGCCCGTGAACCGCTTCAGCCAATGCGTCTCGTCGCGCGCCGCAAAGCTCGCGATCGGCGCATCGATCGGGTCCCACGGAACCTGACCAAGCACCGACAGGCCCGACGCGAGATGCCTGACCTGAATGATCGTGCCGCCGACGGCAGGATTGACCGTCACCCGCAACTGGTCGCTGGCGATGCTGACTTCGCCCGTCATTTGACGGCGCCCGCCATCAGCCCGCGGATGAAATATTTCTGGAACGAGATGTAGAGGATCAGCATCGGCGCGCTGGCGATCACCATGCCGGCCATGGTCAGCGGCACCTGGTTGTTGTAGCGCCCCTGGAAGACGCTGATGCCCGCCATCAGGGTGCGTTTGGCATCTTCCTGCAGGAAGATGATCGCGATCAAGAGGTCGTTCCAGACATAAAGCGAGTTGACGACGAGCAGCGTCACCAGCGCCGGCGCCGACAGCGGCAGCACTATCCTCGTCAGGATCGTGAAGTCCCCCGCCCCGTCCATGCGCGCCGACTCGAACAGTTCGTTGGGAACGGTGCGGAAAAACGTCGTCAGCAGGTAGACGGAGAACGGCGTGATCAGCCCGGCATAGATCAGGATCGCGCCCTGATAGGTGCTGATCAGGCCGATCCGCGAATAGAGCACGAACAGCGGCACGATCATGACGATCGGCGGCACCGCCATCAGCGACGTGGTCATGGCGAGCAGGATGTTGCGGCCCTTGAACTCCATGCGCGCGATCGCATAGGCCGCCAGGCACGACACGATCGTGCTGAGCACGACCGCGCCGGCGACAAGGATGAAGCTGTTGAGCATCCAGGAAAGGAACGGGCTGTCGATCAGCACCGAGCGAAAGTTGTCGAGCACGGGCGCGTCTGGAAAGCCCAGCTTGTCGATGGCGTATTCCTCGTCGGTCTTCAGCGCGGTCGAGATCATGAAGATCGTCGGCACCAGCGCCAGGAAGGCCGCGAAGAGCAGCACCGCATGCTTGGGGAGGTTGGCAAGTTTCATCGTGTCGCCTCGTCGAGAGCCGCTCGGCGACGCGCCCTGAACAACGGGAAGATCAGCGCCACCGACACCAGGAAGAGTAGCACCGAAGCCGCTGCGGCGATGCCGGGCAGGCTGCCGCGGATCAGCGCGTTGAAGATGTAGAACTCCACGACGACCGTTGATGTGCCCGGCCCGCCGCGTCCGCCGCCGATGACGTAGACATAGGCGAACACCGCCGACAGCATGGTGATGGCGCTGACCACCACGTAGAACTCGATCACGCCGCGCATCTGCGGAAGGATGATGTAGCGCGCGCGCTGCCACCAGTTCGCGCCTTCGAGCTTGGCCGCTTCGATGAGCGCCTCGTCGAGGCTGAGCAGCCGCGCGAGGAACAGGATGATGCCAAGCGCGGATTCGCGCCAGATGATCAGGATCATCACGGTCCAGAGTGCTACATCCGACGAGCCGATCCAGTCGAGCGCCATGAAGTCGAGGCTGAGCCACCGCAGCACCTCGTTGACCGGCCCGCTGAACTGGAACATGCGCTTCATCACCACCGCGATGATCGGAATGGCCAGCACGAAGGGCACGAAGACGATGATGCGGTAGAGCTTCCAGCCGGCGACCCTCTCGTAGAGCAGGATCGACACCAGCAGCGAGATCGCCACCATCGCGGGAATGGCGAGCAGCAACTGCACATTATGCAGCACCGATTCCCAGAACAGGTCCTGGGTCAGCACGAGCTGGTAGTTGCGGAATCCGATCCACGGTCCATCGATGCCGCGCACCATCTTGAAGCTGAATTCGAAGATGCGCACCAGCGGATAGCCGAAGACGAACAGCATCAGCCCGACCAGCGGCGCGACATACAGGTAGGGTGTTAGCCGGGACGTTCGGTTCATATCGGGGTGGCCGGTCCTTTTCGACGGCGTGATCCTGGCCGAAAAGTCGGCGACTTTTCGAAACCATGCCACCCCGCCGTCGAGCAGCGAGAAACTTGCAGGAAAACAGGCCGGAGCGCCAATCGAGCGCTCCGGCTGGCGTTGTCAGGCCGCCGAAAGGTCGACGACCCACTTCTGGTAGTTCTCGACCAGATCCGGGTTGAAGTCGCGCCATTCCTTGGCGGTGTTGGCGGCGAGTTCGCCGGCCTGCTCGCCGGTCATCGAACCCTGCACGATCTGCTGGCCGGTCGGAATGGCGGCCCGCTCGTAGAACTGGCCGGGCATCACATTGGTGACGTTCGCGATGTTCGCCTTCAGGCCCCAGTTTTCCCACATCGAACGCACCGCGGCGTCCGTCATCACGCTGGTGTCGAAGGTGGTGTTGGAGGGTATCCAGCCGGTCGCATCCCAGAATGCCTTGAGCCGCTCGGGCGAATTCAGGTATTCGAGGAAAGCAGCCGCCGCCTTCGGGTCCTCGGCGTTGCTCGAAATGCCAAGTCCCTGCACGTCAAGCAGCGGCTGGCCGCCGAGCTTGCCCTTGCCGAACACCGGCATGACCATGACACCGACCTGTCCGTCGGAAGCCTTGAGATCCGCTGGCAGCCTGGTGCCGATGGACTGACCCATGGCGAGCTTGCCGGCAGGCACCAGGTCGATGCCCGGGTAGAGTTCGAGCGACGACATGTCCTTGTTGAGGTAGCCCTTGGTCTTCAGCTCTTCCAGCTTGACCCAGTGCTCGTGATACTTCGGATCGCGGAAGTCCTTGTCGCCGATGAAGAGTTCGACCGCCTCGCCGAGCGAATCGAGGTTCTGCGGCAGCGCGTGGCTGATGTACCATTCGCTCCAGTAGCCGTCCTGAATGCCGCCGCCGAGCGGCTCGATGCCGGCCGTCTTCAGGGCTTCGCAGGTGGTCAGCAGTTCGTCCCAGGTTTTCGGCGGCGCGTTCGGGTCGAGCTTTGCCTGCTCGAACAGCTTCTTGTTGTAGATCCACAGCATCGGCAGCGGGTACCAGCCGACGCGGTAGGTATCGCCGCCAAAATTCGACAGCTTGGTCGGCGTGGATGCCGTCAGGATCTCGGGCTTGATCAGTTCCTTGAGGCCCTTGAGGTAGCCGAACCACACGCTTTCCATGTGGTAGATGCCGTTCCAGAGGTACTGGATGTCAGGCGCGTTGCCGGCGGCAGCGGCCGTCTGAAACTGCGAGATGACCACTGCCGTGTCCTGCAGCATCGGCTTGACGGTCGCTTCATTGTAGTTGGCGACCGAGCTGTCGACGAACTTCTGCAGGCCCGGCAGTTCCTGTTCGCCCCACCACCACATGTCCATCGACAGGCCCTGGGCGCGCGCCGACCCCGGCAGCATTCCGCCGAGCGCGGACCCTGCTCCCAGCATCAGTCCCAGTTTCATCAATTCGCGGCGGGATAGATCCCAGTCTTTTCTGTCGACCATTCTTCAGCTTCCCCTGTTGGCATTGGTACCGTGAAATATTGCTTGTCTATCTCTTTGTCCGGGCGTCGGATTGTCCCGCCCTAGAACGTACTCATCAGGCCGCCGTCCACCACCAGCAATTGGCCGGTCATGTAGCGGCAATAGTCGGACGCCAGGAACACCACCGATCCCGATACATCTTCCGGATAGCCGGTGCGGCCGAGCGGAATCTTCCGGCGGCGGACATACCATTCGAGAAAGTCGGGCGTGGTCACCTCGTCGACGCCGTTCACCACCGACATCGGCGTCGCCATGAAACCGGGCGCCACCGCGTTGACGAGGATGTTGTACGGGCCGAGTTCCACGGCCATCGACTTGGTGTAGTTGATGACGCCGCCCTTGGCGGCGTTGTACGGGCCAGTCTCGCCGCTCGAAGCAAAGCCCTGGATCGACGCTACATGGATGATGCGGCCGCCCATCTGCTTCACCATCTGGGGAGCGACCAGCTTGCTGCCCATGTAGACAGCCTCGAGGTTGATCTCGATGGTGCGCCGCCAGTCCTCGATCGTGTCGTTCAAGATCGTGCGCGTCGGCGGATTGATCGCAGCGTTGTTGACCAGCACGTCGATGCGACCGAGCTTGCCGATCACATCGGCGACGATCTCGCCGTAGCGGTCGTAGTCGGTCACATCGAGAGCATATGGATAGGCCTGGCCGCCGGCTGCATTGATTTCGTCCGCGACCGCTTCACCCGTCTCGGCATTGCGCTCCAGGAGCACGACCTTCGCCCCCTCGCGCGCCATCTCAAGCGAGATGGATCGGCCCAGGCCCTGGCCGGCACCGGTGACGAGGCAGACCCTGTCGTCAAGCAAACCCACTTCGGCACTCCTGCCTACAAACCGAACCGGCCTCGCTGACGGGTCCAACATCTAGCTGGTCCAGAATGTTGGACCTTGCTCTGATATGCCGGAAGATATTAGACTTCCGTGGAAAGTCGCGTCAAGGGCGCAAGCCTCTCTCGCTGCCTTTGCGCCGACATCATTGAGGCCAGTTCCAGGGATAGCCAATGCCGATCGACCCGCCCAGTTTGACGCTCAGCAATGTCGGCTATGCCTTCGACCATCCCGAGGCCGTCGCGTGGGGTCCGGACGGGCGTGCCTATGCCGGCGGCGAGGCGGGCCAGCTCTACCGTTTCAGCCTCGACGGCAAGGGCATCGAGGAAGTCGCGCGCGTGCAGGGCGGCTTCCTGCTCGGGCTGGCGCATGATGCCTATGCAAACACCTACGCTTGCGACGAGCGCTCGGCCTCAGTGCATCGCATCACGCCTTCAGGCGAGGTCAGCACCTATGCCGACGGCAACGCCGCGCAGAGGATGCGGCTGCCGAACTATCCGGTGTTCGACGACCACGGCAATCTTTACGTGTCGGACTCCGGTGGATGGGGTGCGCGTGACGGTATCGTCTGGAAAATCGCGCCGGGCGGCGCGGCCGAAATCTGGGACCGCAAGGCAAACGGCTTCACCAATGGCATGTGCCTGTCTGCCGACGGCAAGTGGCTCTACGTCGTGGAATCCAGCCCACCACTCATTTCGCGTGTGGCGATCACGGCGGACGGCAGCGCCGGCCAACGTGAAGTGGTGGTCGACCTGCCAAGGCAGGTGCCGGACGGGCTTGCCTTCGACGCCAACGGCGACCTCTACATCAGCCTCTACAATCCCAACATCATCTATCGGTTCACCACCGGCGGGGAACTACTGACCCTCTACGACGACTGGGAGCAACTGATGCTGGTCGCGCCGACCAACATCGCCTTCGCCGGACCCGACTTGAAGACGCTGATCATTGCCTCGATCTGCGGCTGGTCCGTCCACGCTGCGCCCATGCCGGTGGCCGGGTTGCCGGTTCGCTATCCCAAGCTCTGATCCGTTCAGATCACCAGATAGCCGCCATCGACCGGCAGCGTGACCCCGTTGATGAAGCTTGCCGCGTCCGACGCCAGGAATGCGACGGCGGCTGCAACTTCGCGCGGCTCGCCGAAGCGGCCAGCCGGGCAGTGCCAGCGAAGCCATTCCTCGGTCGTCGGATCACCCTTGCCGCCCATATCTGTATCGATGAACCCCGGCGCCACGGCGTTGACCCTGATGCCGAACGGCGCAAGTTCGCGGCATAGCCCCTGGGTCATCGAGCGGATGCCGCCCTTCGAGGCCGTGTAGCCGATATGCGCGAAGGCGCTTGTGAACGCCACGACGGACGAAACGCTGATGATCGTGCCGCGCGTCGCCTTGATTGCCGGCAGGAAGGCTCGGGTCGTTTCGAACGCACCGGTCAGGTTGACGGCGATGTTGCGATCCCATGCCGCCGCCGAATCGGCGTCCGTGACCCGCTCCATTCCCGCCACGCCAGCGTTGTTGACCAGGATCGACAGGTCTCCATACGCGTCGGCGATGCGGGCGGCGAAAGCCGGCATTCCCGTGCGGTCGGTGACATCGAGCCTTTCAGCGAAGACGTGCAGGCCGCCCTGCGTCATGTCCGCGGCAGTCTTGCAGGCTTCGTCGAAAAGGACGTCGGCGAGGATGACGCGCGCGCCATTCTGCGCCAGCGCGCGCCCAATCGCGGCGCCGAGGCCGCGGGCTGCCCCCGTCACCAATGCAAGGCGGTTGTTGAGTCCCATGTCGGCGCTCCAGTTCCATGGCCCGCTCAAAGCTTCGGCGTCCGGTAAAGCACCTTGCCCTTCACGGAAATCTCGGCGTCGACGAGGTATCTTCGCATGCCTTCCGTGCTCATCGTGATGCCCAGGCCGGGCGCGGCCGGCACGTTGACCTCGCCGTTCGCATCAGGCGTCAGATGCGTTTCGCACATGTCCCAAGCGACGGACTTGGGGGCAAAGGGATATTCGCAGATCACGTCCTTCTGCAGTCCAGCGAAGGGCTGGATGGATGCGCACAGCGCCAGATGCGACGTGAAGGTGTGGTTGACATAGGTGACGCCACGCGCCGACGCATAGTCCGCGACATGTTTGGCTGGGCCGATGCCGCCGATGCGGCCGCAGTCGATCTGGATGTAGCTCACCTTGCCGTAGTCGATGAGCTGGCGCGCCATATGGACGTTGTGCGAGGCTTCGCCACCGGCCAGCTTGATCTTGCCGCTGCGCGCAGCGAGCTTGCCGTAGGCGTCATAGGCGCCGCCGTGGAAAGGCTCCTCCAGCCACGTCGCGCCGACTTCCTCCAGCATCTTGATGCGCGCCGCCGCCGCGTCGACATCCTCGCGGAAAATCTGCCCGGCGTCGATCAGCAGCGTGCCGTCCGCGCCAATGCCCTCGCGGGCTGCCTGCAGGTGATCGCGATCATCGTCGAGGCTGCCGCGTCCGAACGGTCCCCAACCGCATTTGACGGCCCGGTAGCCCTTGTCGCGTGCCGAGCGGCATCCGGCAAGCGTCTCGGCCGGCGTATCGCCGAAGAGTTGCGAGGCATAGGGGAGCTTCGGAAAAGCCTTCTTGTAGCCAAGCAGCTCGAAGACGGGAGCGTTGCGCTTCCTGCCGAGGACGTCCCACAACGCCATCTCTATGCCGGACCATGTGTGCGCGGCCTGCAGCAGATCCATGCATTCGAGCTCAACGGCGGCGGCGAGCTCTGTGATATCGGCGGGCGAGGCCACCTTCTTGCCGAGCACCACGGCCTGGACCGGCTTGCATGCGCCATGCGACATCGGTGCGACATAGGCGGCGATCGAGGTCAGCGGCGAGGCTTCGCACTCGCCCCAGCCTGTGACGCCATCGGCCACCACGCGCACCAGCAATGCGTCCTGGCTGCCGTCGCCGATATCCTCGACGACGGGCATGGACAGGTAGAAGAAGTCGACGGCTTCGATTGGCATACGCGGCTTCCTTGATCAGACGCTGAAAGTTGCAAGTGCGGTTTCGTCGATGGTCACGCCCAGGCCCGGTTTCGTCGGCAGGGGAATGCGCCCGTCGACGATCGGGAGTTCCTCCGAGCAGAGTTCCATCCGCAGTCGCGAATCGGCAAGCTCGCGCGGCAGGAATTCGATATGCGTGCAGGTTGGCGAGACGACCGACAGATGCGCGGAGGCGGCAATGCCGATCGCCGACTTCCAGCAATGCGGCACCACGAGCAGGCCGTGGTCGGCGGCATGCATGGCGACGCGCTTCGCCTCGGTCAGGCCACCGACGCGGCCGACATCGGGCTGCGCCACATCGAGCCCTCCGGCGCGGAAAAGTTCGAGGAACTCAAACCGCGAGTTGAGCCATTCGCCGGCGGCGACCCGCATCGGCGATGCCTTCACCAGCTTGGCATAGCCCTCGACATCGTCTGATGGCAGCGGCGTCTCGATGAAGAAGATGTCCTGGTCGGCGAACATCTCCATCGCCCGCAGCGCTTCCTTCCAGTCGCGCCAGGCATAGGCCACGTCGACCATGACCGTCATTTCGGGGCCGATCGCCTGACGGCAGGCGGCGACGATCTTCGCAATCTCACGGTCATCCTCGATCTGCAGCGAGTTGTGCGAATACGGTCCCTTGGTGCAGACCTCGAGCTTCACCGCCCGGAAGCCAAGCTGTTTCGCCTTCACAGCACGCTCGACAAGAATGCGCGTGTAGGTGTCGAGGTCGTCGCCCTCTGGCAGAAGCGAAGCATAGGGCGTGATGACGGGGTTGACAGCGCCACCAAGCAATTGCCAGCAGGGCTTGCCCTCGACCTTGCCGCGCAGGTCCCACAGCGCCATGTCGAGCGCGCCGATGGCGCAGATGCCGAGCCCGCGCCGGCCGGTCATCGCCGACCCCTTGTACATGCGGTCCCACAGTCCCTCGACATCGCTCGGGTCCGCTCCGATCAGCATCTCGGTCAAGCCGAGACCCATGACGTGCGTGCCCCGCGCCTCGATCATGGCGCGTGCGACCCACGGGTTGGTATCGGTCTCGCCGATGCCGACATAGCCCTCGTCCGTATGAATCTTGACGACGAGATTGTCCTGCGCCGACGAATTCGCATCGGCGCGATAGTCCGGCATGAGCAGCACGAAACACTCGATCTTGGTAATTTTCACTGCATTGCTCTCCTGTCCTGTGTGTCTGTCGGCGGTTCGTTCGGCCAGGTGGCGCGGCGCGTCAGTTCTTCCAGCGAATGATGGCAGCGTATGCGCAGCCCCTCGCCTGTCTCCCGCCAAGGCGGCCGCTCCGTCTCGCAGATCTCCCCGATCTGCCAGGCGCAGCGGCCTGCGTAGGCGCAACCTGTCGCGGACGGTGTGCCTGCCGCTTCAACGCTCGCACCCCTTTGGGGATGCGGTTTGAGCGGCGTCGGCACCGCCTCAAGCAGGCTGTGCGTGTAGGGGTGGAAGGGTGCCGAAAAAACCTCGTCGCGGCGGCCGATCTCCATGATGTCGCCGCGGAAAAGCACGCAGACGCGATCGGCCAGCATGCGCACAACGGCGAGATCGTGCGAAATGAATAGCATCGCGATGCCGCGCTCGATCTTCAGCCGCTGCAAGAGCGCCAGGATGCTTGCCTGCACGGACACGTCGAGCGCCGACAGAATCTCGTCGCAGAGAAGCAAGGACGGCTCCGCCACAAGACCGCGCGCAATGGCGACGCGCTGCCGTTCGCCACCCGACAACTCGTCGGGAAAACGCGCAGCGTATTTCCCGTCGAGCCTGACATCGGCGAGAGCTGCCTGGACATTTGCCTCCGACGACCGTCCGAAGAAGAACTCCAGCGGACGCGACAGCGCCTTGGCGATGCGGGCACGAGGGTTGAGCGAGGCGTCGGGGTTCTGGAACACGAACTGGATCAGGCGGCGCTCCTCGGGCGTCCGGTTCCTGACGAGACCCGTGAGCGGCTTGCCGGACAGGCCGATGGTTCCTTCGGCCGGTGCGATCAATCCGGCGACGGCGCGCGCCAATGTCGACTTTCCGCTGCCGGATTCGCCGACCAGTGCGAAGGTCTCACCCTTGCCGATGTCCAGGCTGATGTCGCGCAAGGCAACGAAAGCATTGCGTCCCGATCCGTAGATCACGCTGACATTATCGATCGCCAGCAACGTTTCAGCGTGGTCGATTTCCGGGGCTTGCGACACCGCGCGCGCGTCCGGGGGAACGGAAATTTCGGGCCAGCGCCAGCACGCGACCTCGCGCGCAGCCCCCGCAGGCTCCAGTTCTTGGCGTACCTCGAAACATTCCTGCGTCGCCCAGTCGCAACGCGGCGCGAATGGACACCCCTTCGGCAGTTCATGCCGCTGAAGAAGGCCCCGCAACGGCCGCGCCGGCAGACCCGATCGATCTTCTATCCGCGGGATGGAGCCGACCAGGCCGCGCGTGTAGGGGTGCTTCGGATCTGTGAAAAGTTCGGCGGTCGGAGCAATCTCGACCATGCGGCCGGCGTACATCACGCCCACGCGATCTGCGATCTGCGACAGAAGTCCGAGATCATGCGTCACGTAGAGCATCGACATCCTGAGCCTAGCCCGGAGATCGATCAGCAGGGCGACGATCTGCTCCTGGGTCGTCACGTCGAGGCCGGTCGTGGGCTCATCAAGCACAACGAAAGCCGGATCGCAGGCCAGCGCCATGGCGATGCAGACGCGCTGCTGCTGGCCGCCGGAGAGCTGATGCGGGTAGCGCCTCAGAAAATCCAGTTTTGCCGGCAGGCCCACCAGACCGAAAAGGTCCAATGTCCGGGCAACGCGCACGCGGGAATCGCCTGCGCCATGCGCGGCCAGAATTTCGTCGATCTGATCGCCGACCCTGATGCCGGGATTGAGCGCCGTCGTCGGATTCTGCGGCACGAAAGCGATGCGCGCACCCCGAACTCGGTCAAGCCCAGCCCGGTCGAGATCAAGCAGATCGCGGCCTTCAAATTTGATCGCGCCTGCATCCGTCCGCATGGCCGGCGGTCGGTAGCCGAGCATCTGCAGCGCGATGGTCGACTTGCCGCAGCCGGACTCGCCAACCAGCCCGAACACTTCGCCCGGCGCGACCGCGAAGCTGACGTCCTCTACCACACGCAGGAATCCCGCCCCCTGCCGGTAGGAAACGGACAGTCCCTCGACCGAAATGACGGGCTCTGCGTCGATCACTGGACACCAAGTTTGACGGTGCGGCCGAGGATGCGCGCCAAGCCCTCGGTGAACAGGTTGAGACCGACAACCAGCGAAGCCAGCGCGAGGCCAGGCCCCAAAACGGTGATCGGCGTCACTATGATCAGCGCGCGGTTCTCGCTGATCATCAGGCCCCATTCGGGGGTCGGTGGCCGCAAGCCGAAGCCAAGGAAGCCGAGCGAGCCAATCAGCACCGGCGCGTAGCCGGCGCGCAGCGCGAACTCGACCAGCAGGACGCTGGTGGCGTTTGGCAAAAGTTCGCGCCGCATCACGGACCATGCGCTTTCGCCGCGCAGGCGCGCCACCGTGACATGGTCCCTTGTCGCGATGTCGACGGCAACCGACCGCGCCATTCGCGCGATGCGCGGCGCGTATACCAGCGCCACGACAAGCACGATCAACACCGGATTTCCGGACAGTTCGGGGCCGGCCGCGGCGATCGCAATCAGCGCCAGCACAAGAAACGGAATGCTGATCAGCGCTTCAAGGAATCGCTGGATAATCTCGTCTATCCAGCCTCCGACGTAGCCGGAGAACAGGCCAAGCACGGCGCCCACGACCAGCCCCAGAAAGGTTCCCGAAAGCGAAAGCAGAATGACGATGTGGCTGCCGTGGACGACGCGCGAGAAGATGTCGCGTCCGAGCTGGTCTACTCCGAACGGATGCACCCGGCTCATGCCGGAGAGCGGCCTGCCGGTGCCCATCTGCGAAAAACCGTAAGGCGCCCAGAACGGACCCGTCACGGCGACGAGCAGGTGAATGACAAGCACGATCAGACCGATGCGGAAACTCAACGGCGTTTGCCGCCAGAGCGACGGAAGGCTGGTCCAGCGAGAAGTGCTTCGACCGGGTGGCGCGGAAAGGGTCTCGGCGCTCATCGTCAACCCGTCCGAAGGCGCGGGTTGAGCAGAATTGCAGCGACATCCGCGATGAGGTTGGCGACGACGTAGACGAAGGCCGAGATCATCACCGTCGCCTCGATGACAGGCAGGTCGCGCAGTTGCAGCGAGTCGACCAGCAGGCTGCCGAAGCCGGGATAGGAGAACACCTTCTCGACCACGACCACGCCGCCGACGAGATAAGCGAGGTTCAGCGCCGTGACATTGAGCGTCGGTACGAGCGCATTGGGCAAGGCATGGCGCAACAGCACGCGACGCCGCGACAGCCCCTTCAACTCGGCCATGCGGATGTAGTCGGAATCGAGAACCTCGATCAAATTGTCGCGCAGCATGCGTACGGCATAGACCGCCATCACGATGGCCAGGGTCAGCGCTGGCAGGGTCATGGCGCGTAGATATTCCCATGCGCTGGAGCTCTGGTCGACCAGAGAGATCGCCGGAAGCAGCGGCAGCATCACCACGAAGGCAAGCAGCAGGATCGTCGCCAGCAGGAAGTCCGGCACCGACAGAAGCACCAGGGTCACCACGGAAAAGGCATGGTCCACGGAGCGGTCGCGGTTGAGAGCCTGCAGCAGCGCGGGGATGATCGTCAGCGGCAGGTAGATGAGAAACGCGTAGGCTGACAAAAGCACCGTGTTGAAGATGCGTGGCGCCAGGATTTCCTCGACCGGACGGCTCGAAACGAGCGACTGTCCCATATCGCCCGTCACCAGTCCGCCAAGCCAGGTCAGGTAGCGTACAGGCGCGGGCTTATCCAGGCCAAGCTCGGTTCGCAGTTGCTCGAGCGTTTCGGGAGTGGCGTCGCGACCGAGGATGCGGGATGCGACATCGCCGGGCAGGACTTCCAGCATCGAGAATATGATCAGCGACACCAGAAGCAGCGTCACCACGGACATCAGCGACCGGCGGATCACCAGTTTGAAGATGGTCACGCCGGTTCCCCACAGGTAAGCGCGTGTAACGGACCCCGGGCGCTATGCCCAGGGTCCGAAGTCTATTACTTGCAGCTCAGATCTTCAAAGTTGAGATTGAAGTTCTGCGCCCGCGGCGTGTAGCCATCGCAACCTGCGCGAAGGGCCAGCACCTGGTGGACGAACATCGGCAGGACGAGCCCGCCCTCCGTGGCGAGCAGTTCGCCCGTCTGCTGGAAGAGCTTGATCCGCTCCGCCGCATCGACGGTCGTGTTCGCCTTCAACAGCAGCGCATCGTAGTCGGGACGCTCCCAATGCGTCTCCTTCCACTTGGCGGTCTGCGTGTAGGCGGTGGCAAGGCCTTCCCCCGGCGGACGCATCGACCAGGCGGAGGTAACCGCCGATTTCTTCAGCCACACGTCGTCCCAGTAGCTTTCGGCCGGCGTCACGATGACGTTTATGTCGAAGCCTGCCGGTTTCGCCATCTCGGCATAGACCTGCGCCATCAGCACCATGCCTGGTACGCCTTCGGCGGTGTAGAGATCGAATTTCAGCCCGTCAGGATAGCCGGCTTCCGCAAGCAGCGCCTTGGCCTTTTCGATATCCTGCTTGGGTGCCTCCTTGACGTAGGAGGCAGGGCTGCTGACCGGAACCGGATTGTCGGCGCCGGGCGCGCCGAAGCCGAGCAGCACGGTGTCGACCATGGCTTGCCGGTCGACGACCAGCTTCATCGCCTCGCGAACCTTCGGATTGTCGAAGGGCGGTGTATCTACCCATACCGAAACCGTCATGGAATTCGACGCTGCCGTTTCCAGCAGCTTGACCGAGGCGTCGTCCTTCAGCGTCGAGATGACCGATGGATCGACGTTGAGCATCAGGTCCACCTGCCCGGCCTTGATCGCCGAAACGGCAGCAACGGCTTCTTGCGCAACCGTGATGCGCAGGCAATCGGCCTTCGGCTGGCCGGCGTTCCAGTAGTTCGGGTTCTTGCGCAGGATGCGCACCGGCGCGTTCGGCGTGAACTGCTCTTGCATGAAGGGGCCGGTTCCGTCCGCCTTAAGCTTGAGCGTCTCGCCGGTAGCGCCGTCGGGCACGATGTTGGTGAACTTGTTCGTGATCAGCACGGGCAACTCGACGACCGGATTCTTGGTCTTGAAGACCACCGTTGTGGCGTCCGGCGCCGTGATGCCTTCGGGATCGAGGAACTCGAGCACGGCGCGCGCGCCCGACCCGGTCTTCTCGTCGAGCAGACGCTTGAAGCTCCACACCACGTCCGCGGAGGAAAAGTCCTTGCCCGAATGGAATTTCACGCCTTCGCGAATCTTGAAGGTCCAAGTCAGCCCGTCCGCCGACACCGACCACTCCGTGGCGAGCTCGGGCAGGACATTGAAATTGTCGTCTATGTCGACCAGCCGATTGTAGACGGCGAAGGTGTGGTAGGCGTCGTCACCCGAATGCATGTCGGCGGGATCCATCGACTGCTTCTCGCCGCTCCATTCGTAGCCGAGGATTTTTACGCACTCATCGCCGGCGGCGGCGAATCCCGACGTCACCGACCCTGTCAGACCGAGCACCGCGATCGCGGCGCCGGATAACCATCGTGTCATTTTCATTTGCTTGTTCTCCCTGACAACAAGTTCCCCGTACACACTTTTCCGAAATACCGGATACGCGTACATTTATGTAGACTCGGACAATATCCGTGTTAGCGTGCGAGTCAAGAAACCGCGACGGACACATCGCGAAATTTCATATGGGCAATGCTGCGCAGGTGACATCGATATGGCATCCGTGAAGCTGCGCGGTATGACGTGGAACCACCGACGCGCGATCGACCCCCTGACGAAGACGCAACCTCTGTTTCAACGTCGCCATCCGGACATCGAGATAGAATGGTCGGCTCGTCCGCTGAGCGGCTTCGAGTTCACTTCGGTTGATTCACTTGCGCAGGAATACGACCTGATCGTGCTCGATCATCCCTTCATGGGCGCGGTCACCGCCTCCGGGTCGCTGGTCCCGCTCGACGGGATTGCAGGCCTCTCAGACAAGTCTTTCGTCGGACCGTCGCTGGCGACCTACCGCATGAACGGCAGCCTGTGGGCGCTGCCCATCGATGCCGCATGCCAGGTCGCTGTTTCACGGCCCGACCTGATGCGGTCGCTTGACGCCAAGCCGCCGGTAAACTGGAGCGAGCTTGTTGAACTCGGCGCGCTGGCGAAACGCAAGCACATGCACCTCGCCATCGGCCTCGCCGGCGTCCATAGCCTCATGACCTTCTTCACGCTGATGGCCAATCTCGGCAGCCCTTGCTCGACGAAACAGGAACAGGCCTTCGCCGACCGGCGGGTGGCCGGGGAAGCGTTGGCGCTTATGCGCCACCTGCTGTCGTTCTGCATGCCGGATGTGCTCGACTGGAACAGCATCCGGCTGCATGACGAGATGGTCGCTCGCGACGATCTCGTCTTCTGCCCCGCCGTCTATTGCTACGCCACCTATGCCGAGGCCGACCAGCGCAGGCCGCTGCGCTTTCATGACCTTCCCGGCCCGACGGGGGCGTCTGGCTCGACCATCGGCGGCACCGGCCTTGCCGTATCGGCGCGCCGCCGACAGGCCGACGCCGCGCTGGACTACGTGCGGTTTGCTGCCGAGCTTTCCACCCAGGCGGCGTTCGCGAACCATCACGGCCAACCCGCGCGACGCGGGCTCTGGCTCGACGAGTCAGTCAACGCACGGTTCGGCGGCTGCTATCGCGACACGCTCGCCACCATGGAAGCCTGCTGGATTCGGCCGCGCTACAATGGATACCTGGCTTTCCAGGAGAAGGCCGGCGATCTGATCGAAGCGCACCTGCGCGGCAATGTCGGAGAAAGCGCGCTCCTCGACCAGTTGGAACGCCTGCATTCAGGCCATTGATCCCAAGTTCGGCTAACCAAGCCGGCGCGACAGTTTTTCCGCCGCGTTCATCACACGCTCGATGAGATAGTCGCGGTTGGATTTCACGAGCCGCTGCTCCGGGGCGACGACGCTGAGCGCGGCGATGCAGCGGCCGTTTGCGTCGACCACGGGCGCCGCCACGCATCCGGCATGCTCGTTCGTCTCGTTGAGTTCGGTCGCGTAACCCTGGCGACGGAACTTGCGTATCTGCGTGACCAGTTTCTTCACGTCGGTCGCGGCGCGCCCCGTCGGCGACGGCCGCACCGTTGCGCCCAGAAGCGCCGTCAGCGCCTTGTCGTCCAGATCGGAGACGAGCAACCGGCCCGCCGCGGCCCAATTGACCGGCACGCGCGAGCCGACCTGGCTGATGATACGCACAGGGCGAACGCCTTCCTCCTTGAGGAGGACCATCATCAGGTCGTTGTCGAGGACCGAAAGCTGCACGGTTTCTCCTGTTTCGTCCCGCAGTTGCTCGGCTATGCGCGCGCCGTCCTTGAGAAGATCGACGTGACTGCGATAGGCCATGCCGAGTTCGAAAAGCTTGCGCCCGAGGAACAGCCCGCTGCCTCGGCCGGACGGCGCGAGATAGTCGCCTTCCGACAGGGTGCGGACCAGCTCGTAGGCGGTCGATTTCGGTATGGACAGTTCCGCGACGATCTGCGCCACGGTGATCGGTTCGCCGCGATGCAGCATCAGCTCGAATATATCGAGCGCCCGGCGCACGCTGCGCGAGCCGGTGCTCTCTTCCTCTGGCGCCATTTCGGGGGCCGTCTCGGACTGGCTGTTGGCGATCGACTTCAGTGATGTTCGCATGTGATGTGTTTCCAGTATTGCGGACTATTGTCCGGCATTTGGAAATGATAGTGTCGATTGGGGCGATTGGGTACGGGCCGCCATGAAGATTGTGGATATCGAGGTCATCGAACTGCGCGTGCCGGGCTGGACCGGATCCACGTTCGACGGGTCATACGACAATTGTCTGGTTCTCGTCCACACCGACGAGGGCGTTTCCGGCATCGCGGAAGTGGACAGTGTCCCCTCCGTCATCCGCGCGATCGTGGACGCGCCACGCTCCCACACCCACGCCATGGGTCTGAAACAGGTGCTGGTCGGCGCCGATCCGGACAATGTCGAAGATCTCTGGGGCCGCATGTACGACCTGACCAGCTACTACGGCCGGCGCGGGGTCGTGATCCACGCGATCTCGGCGGTCGACATCGCGCTTTGGGACCTGCGCGGCAAAGTTCGCGGCAAGAGCGTGGGCGCGTTGCTTGGTGCTCAAATGCGCGACCGGGTGCTCGCCTACGGCACGGTATATCCCCTCGGCGAGACGACGGACGATGTGCGCAGGAACATCGACCGCGGCCTGAAGCTCGGCCTCAAGGCGATCAAGATCGTCGCCGACCCGTTCTGGCGCGACAATCTGGACAAGACAACGGGATTGATCCGAGCCGCGCGCGAGCATGTCGGGCCGGACTTCCGCCTGATGGTCGACGCCGCTACGGCCTGGGCGAAGGCGGAGGAAGGCCTGCCCCTGATGCCGATCTTCAAGGACTACAATTTCTTCTGGGTCGAGGCGCCCCTGCCGATAGACGATCTCGACGGCCACGCGCGTTTCCAGGGGTTCGGCGTTCCCATCGGCGGCGGCGACCTGGGGCTCACAACAAGGTTCGAGTATGAGGAGGCGTTCCGGCGCGGCAAGATCGACATCGCGCAGCCCGACGTCACCATGGCCGGGGGCATCACCGAGCTGATGCGCATCTCCGCGCTTGCGAAAAGCCTCGGCAGGCGCGTCGTGACGCATGGCTACAAGTCCAACATCACGGTCGCCGCAAACCTGGCTTTCCTGTCGCAGCATTGGATGGACGAGCCCTGCGAGTATTCGACGAGCGAGTCGCCGCTGCGCTGGCATCTCACCAACGAGGCGTTTCCGATCGAGGCGGACGGGCGGATTACAGTCCCCACCGCGCCGGGTCTCGGCGTCAGTCTCGATCCCGCGACAGTCGAGAAGTACCGGGTCGGCTAGTTCACCCGCCAGCGCGCGACGAGTTCCTCGTTGAGTTCGATGCCGAGGCCCGGCCCGGTCGGCAGGTCCATGAAACCATCGACGACTGCGGGTTCGGGCGAAACGAGTTCGCGGCGCAGCGGGCTGTCGAAGACCTTGGGCGAGACATATTCGAACACCGGCGCGGCCGGACACGCGGCCTGGAAATGCCGCCCGGCCGCCGAGGTGATGCCGGTCTTCCAGCCATGCGGAACGACTTCCGCGCCGTGGAGTTCGCACATGTCGGCGATGCGCCGGATCTCGGTCAGCCCGCCGCCGCGCCCGATGTTGGGCTGCACGACGCCGACCTTGCCGACCGTCAGCCATTCACGCACCTCGAAGCGCGTGGCCGCTGCTTCCGCGCCGCCGATGCGGATCGAGCTTTTCTCCGCCAACCTTGCGTGGCCGGCGAGGTCGTCGTGCTGCAGCGTCGCTTCGGCAAAGAAGATATCGGCATCGGCGACGCGCTCCAGCACGTACAGCGCGTCGTGCCAGTCGCGCCAGCGATAGCCGAAGTCGACAGCCATCGTGATGTCGTCGCCAAGCATGCGCCGGCCTTCACGGATCAGGCCGACCAGTTCGCGGTCGGTGACGAGGTCGTAGAACAAGACTTCCATCTTCACGGCGCGGAACCCGGCCTGAAGCGCCATGTCGAACTGCCGGCCGATCTCGCGCATCAGGTCGCTGATGGGGCGGCCCTGCGCCAGACCGGGGAAGATCGTGCAATAGGGCCGCAGCTTCTCGCGGCGCGCGCCGCCCATCAGCTTGTAGGCGGGAATGCCGAGTTGCTTGCCGGCGAGGTCGTGCAGGGCGATGTCGATCGCCGAGATGGCATGGATGCCGAGGCCGCGGCGGCCGGGCCAGAAGGTGCCGTCGTAGAGCTTCTGCCAGATGCCGGCGATCTCGACAGGGTCCTCGCCGACAAGGATCTCGCTGGCGTTGCGGCTCCACAGATGCGCGGTCGGCATTTCGAGGAAGCTCTTGACGGCGGAGGGCGGCGCGTCGGTCTCGCCGAAGCCGTAGCGGCCGTCCTCGTCATGGACCTTGACGATGACGGTGTCGGCGGTGCCGTCGAGATCGTTGGCGGAGCTGACCGGCGAGAAGACCGGTATCGCTTCGATGCGGCTGATCCGGCTGGTCATTGGCTGCCTCAGTAGACCGCGCGGCCGCCGGTCAGGTCGAAGGTGAAGCCGGTGGTGAAGCTGCAGGCCGGCGAGACGATGAAGGAGATCATCTCGGCGGCCTCGTCGAGCTCGCCGCAGCGCTTCATCGGGATCTTGTCGGTCATGTATTTGACCTGGGCGTCCGGCAGCGCCGCGACCATGGGGGTGCGGATGACGGCAGGCGCCAGCGCATTGATGGTGACGCCGGTCTCGGCGTAGTCCTTGCCCATCGACTTGACCATGCCGATGACGCCGGCCTTGGTGGCGGAATAGGCGGTCATGCCGGCATTGCCGTCCTTGCCGGCGATCGAGGCGAGGTGGAGAATGCGGCCGTAGCCACGATCCAGCATGTGCGGCAGCACCGCCTGGGAGACGAGCAGCGGCCCGAGCATGTTGACGCGGTAGACAAAATCGAAGTCGTCGGGATCGACCTGGTGCGCCTTGAGGTTGGTGACGCCGGTGACGCCGGCGCAGTTGACCACGGCGTGCAACTGGCCGGCCGCGCCGATGACGGCGTCCCACACGGCCTTCTGCGCGACGCGGTCGGTGATCTCGATGGCGTGGGCGGTCGCCTTGCCGCCGGCCGCGATGATGCCGGCCGCGGCCTCGGCCGCCCCCTTGCCGTCACGGTCGAGGCAGACGAGCGTCGCGCCCCTGATAGCCATCAGCGCCGCTGTCGCACGCCCGATGCCGCTCGCCGCCCCGACGATGGCAATCGTGTAGGGCGTCGGAAAATCGGTCATGCGCAACTCCTCCTCGATGGTCGCAGACGGGCAAAGCCGCCGGGCATTTCGGCCGACCATAGGCCATTCCGATTATGCAGACAATCGTCCGCAATGCCGGACCTGTGGGGATCTTGGGGGGAAATTCAGGCGCCGAAATGCCTGCCGTGCAGCGCGACGATCTCGTCGAACACGCCGGGACCGCCGGCGGCGATCATGGTGCCGTTGAGCAGCACGGTGGCGGGATCGGGAGGAACGATGCGGCCGCCCGCCTCCTCGATGAGCAGCAGGCCGGCAACGCAATCCCACGAATTCATGTGCTGCTCGACATAGCCGGTCAGCCGGCCGGCCGCGACATAGGCGAGCATCAGCGCGCCCGACGCGTTGCGGAAGAAGACGCCGCCATGGCCGATCAGGTCGGCGATCAGCGCGGGAACGTTGGAATTGCGCTGGCGGCTGGCGTAGCCGACGCCGATCGAGCCGTCGGCGAGGCTCACCGAGGAACTGACGCGCATCGGCCGGCCGTTGAGGAACGCGCCGCCGCCACGCTCGCCCGAAAAGGTCTCGCCGGTGATCGGCTCGTGGATGACGCCGATCTCGGTGACGCCGTGCCTGGCGCAGGCGATGACCACGCACCAGGCCGGAATGCCCTTGACGAAATTGGCGGTGCCGTCGATCGGGTCGATGACCCATGTGTAGCCGGTGGTCCCCGATGTCGGCGCATACTCCTCGCCGACGATGCCGTCGTCGGGATAGGCTTTCTGAAGTTCGCCGCGCACGAACAGCTCGACCTCGCGGTCGGCCTCCGACACCATGTCCTGGTGGCCCTTGCTCTCGACGGTGAGCTGGTCGATGCGGCGGAAGAACTCCATGCCGAGTTTGCCGGCGCGCTCGGCGAGCTCGCGGGTGAAGGTCAGGCGTTGGCTGGTCATGGAGGCCCCGCGTTTTTCGGATCGGCGTCTTCATAGGCAGTTCGCGGGGAGAGGGGAAGGGGGTGGAGGGTGGGCTTGCGCTCACGGCCGCACGCTCGCTTCGCTCGCTGGCCTCCGCGAGGGCGCGCCATAAGGCGCGACGCACGGTCGTGCTTGCGGCCTTCGGCCGTATGGGCGCACTTCCTTGTTGCCACGCCCCGTCGCCGGTCTGGCCATTGGAAGAAATAGTCGGGAAGCGGGGCGCGATGGCCGTGCCTCTCAGACTAGATTTTGTGGCGCGGCTTCCCGCGCCCCGCCGGCGTTTTTTGGCCATCCCGTTCCCTGAGCGAAATACACACCGGCCATAACCCCCCGAAAACGCCTCGGGAGCTCCTTC